>Ga0334883_1002508_pt1 | contig 22328 bp, 17 predicted proteins | sample GraSluR1_MG_6_FD_207230 | JGI IMG/M metagenome (GOLD analysis project Ga0334883, IMG submission 207230) | Sludge microbial communities from methane-producing bioreactor in Wageningen University, Netherlands - Granular Sludge_09_05-R1 | ecosystem: Engineered > Bioreactor > Anaerobic >...
ACGGCGGGAACGGCTGACGGCGGGAACGGCTGACGGCGGGAACGGCTGACGGCGGGAACGGCTGACGGCGGGGACGGCTGACGGCGGGGACGGCTGACGGCGAGGACGGCTGACGGCGAGGACGGCTGACGGCGGGGACGGCGGCGCCGTCGGACGCCCTGTAGGTCGCTCGTCCCGAGCGGCACGCCGGTCCTGCACGGCGGCGCCGGCCATGGACGTGAGCCGGTGGAGAGCCCCGCCACCGCCCCACCGGTGGCGACGCCCGCTCTAGCCGAGCACAGGCCGCAGGCTTCCCTCGATGATGCGGTCCGCGATCTGCAGGATGCTGGCTGCGGCCGGGTCGGTGGGATCGAGGACCACGACAGGGGCGGCGTGCTCGTATGCCCGGAAGAAGGCTTCGGCGGAGTGCGGCACCACGCCCAACAGCGGCATGTGCAGGGCGGCCGCGATATCTGCCGCCTTCGCGGCCATGAGCGCCGGCGAGCGGTTCACCACGACCAGCGCCCGCAGCGTGCCGCCCACTGCCCAGGCATCCAGCATCTCACAGGCGGCCTGCCCCGCGCGCAGCCCCTCCGGTGTGGCCTCGGACACGAGCACCAGCAGCTCGCACTTGCCCAGCGCGACGGCGGTGCTCGCGAGCGGCCAACTGGGCACGTCCAGGACCGTGAACTGGGCCGTCCGGGCCAACTCCCCCAACAGCGCCTCGGTGACCTCCGGCGATGGCACGGGCTCGGGCCCCGCGGTCCCCGGTGGGCCGTAGAGCACTCGCACCCCGGAGGGCTGCTCCACCAGCAGGCCGCCCACCACCTCGTCGGTGAGCTGCTCCGGGGTCAGTGCCGCGAGGCTGGACAGGTCCTGCCTCGCGGGCCGGGCAAAGTGCGAGGCAAACGACCCGCGCACCGACCGCAGCTCAACAGCCGTCACCGAGTTGCCCCGCGCTGCCAGCGCCGCCGCGACGTTGACAGCCAGTGACGTGGTTCCCACGCCGCCCTTGGCTCCCATGAAGCCGACGATGCGCCCCACCTGCTGAGGAACACAGTGGCTCAGCCGAACCCTCATAGCCAGCAGAGCTCTGACCCGGGCCGCCATCTCCTTGGTGTCCACCGGCTTGACCACGTACTCATCGGCACCGGCCTCCAGGCCGGCCACGCGGTCGTCCACCGCGGTCCGGTTGCTGAGCATGATGATCGGCAGATCGGCCGTCGCCTCCTGGCTCCGCAGCTTGCGACAGAAGTCGATGCCGCTCACGTCCGGCAGGACCACGTCCAGGATCACCAGGTCCGGGAGCGCGGTGTCGATGGCGGCCATGGCCTGCACCGCATTGCCCGCCTCGGCGATCCCATACCCTTCGGCTTCCAGGCCGTGGCGCAGCAGCCTGCGGATCGTGGGCTCGTCGTCAACCAAGAGTATCAGCGCAGCCATGGTGTGCGCATCTCCTCTCTGTGGTGGTGGAGAGCGGGCAGCGAGGCCGGAGGGCCCAGCTTCGCCCGAAATGCCATCGCGATGGCCCCCGGCACCCGGGAGCCTCCGGCTGCGGGTTGGGTGCAGAGGTACCCTTGGACGCTGGAGAGGCAAGCACCTTCAAGGCGAACGGCGCGAAGACGTCTCACCACGGAGAAGCGGGCAGACGTCTCACCACAGAGACACAGAGACACGGAGTTCCACGGAGAACGACCTAGAGTCGGGGGAACCTCTCAGCACGGAGACCCGGCCCAGCCGCTGGCCGTCATCCGCTTCCCCGGCGGTTCTCCAGCCGTTCTCCGTGTCTCTGCGTCTCTGTGGTCGCCGTTCGGCGTCCCCCGGGAGGTCTCCCCTCCCCCACGCGGAACTCTCCACAACTCATCCCCCTACCAGAGCCATTCGGGAGAGTTCCATGGCCGCCCTGCCTCTGGACGCATTTGCCCACGCGGTCTGCTCCAAGCACTTCTGCCTGCAACTGGCCGCCCTGCTTGCTCTGGCCCCACTGGTGGCCTGCGGTGCGGACCCGGCGGTGGTGCTTGGACTACCGCGAATCTGTCTCCCCTGAGACGGTCACGCTCCCACTCGAGGTGCCCGCGTTCTCGGTCGAGCACCAAGTGCGCCTGGCTCTGGAGGCCCGGATCGACTGGCCCCAGCTCTCGGGCTGGAACCCCTGGATGGTCGTCGCCGTCAACGGCAACGCACTGAACGTGGAAGACCTGCTCAACAAGACCGCTGACTTCACCCTACGAAACGGTGTTGACCTGAGCTGGGTGACCGGCACCCGCTGGCGAGTGCTGTACTCTCCGGACTTCGAGGCGGCCGTGGCCGACAAGCAGACAACGTACGGTGTTGCTCAGGACGACGAAGCGGATGGCGGACCCGGAGGCGGTGCGTCGACTCCTCGACTCCCTCGACGACACCACCTTCGACGGGCTCCGGTTCCGCACGACCATCCTCCTGATGCTGGACACGGGCGTCCGGGCGGGCGAGGTGTGTGCGATGGACGTGGGTGACATCGCGGCGGATGGGGCGTCGGTTCGGGTGTGGGGCAAGGGTGCGAGGGAGCGGACCGTCTACCTGTCGAGGGACATGACGGAGCACCTGCGGCGGTGGGTGACCTACCGGGGCCGTGCGATGGAGTGTGCGAGGATGGAGGACAAACCCGTCCTTTTCCCCTCGCTCACGGGAGCCCGGCAGATTTCGGTTCAGGTGGGGGACCTGTTCCGGTCCCGGTGCAAGCTGGCGAGCATCACCCCAGCGGTTAAGGTCCACGGCCTCCGGCACCTGTGGGCGACGAACCACGGCCGGGCGGGTACGAACGCCTTCCTGCTCCGGCAGTTGGGCGGGAAGGCGGACATGCAGGTCGTCATGACCTACGTGTCCGAGGTCGAGGGTTCATCGGTTCGGGAGGCGAACGGACCCGCCTCGCTCGTGCGGGACATCGTCGGGAGGCGGGTCCCGAGACGACAGGGGAGGGCATGAGGTGAGGCTCACACAGGAATGGGGTGTCGCCTGCCGTGACGGAATCGTCACGGTCGAGGACCTGCCCTTCCCCTTGGTCCACTATCCCGGTCACTACGGATGGTTCTTCGGGTTCCGTGAGACCGAGGGGTCTGACCTCCACCTCTGCTCCTGCAGCCGGGTCGCCCTTGAGGCATACCTGACCTTGGTCCTCGACGGCAGGGAGGTGTTTCCCGGCGGGGGGAACGTGAGCAGCCACCGCAGTTTCATCCTCGATTCCGTGTGGTTCCCCTTCGACTGGTGGACGAACTGCTCCGTCGGCGGGTCCTACAGGACCGCACCGTCATCGACCACATTCGCTTCGCCGACGGTCTCTGCCATCGGTGTAACGGGCGGGTTCCGCACCTGACCCACTGTGACCGGATGTACGGTGGGCAGTTCCGCCAGCAGTTCGGATGGTACGTCGGACTCCACTGCCTTGAACTCGGACTCTATGGCGGAGGCACACCTCGGAGGTTCATCCCGGAACTGTGCCCACAGGAGATTCTCGACCTGGTTGAAGTCGATGGGGTGACGATGGACGCCACAGTCGAGGAACTCACCCGCCGAAGTTCGGAGGCGAACCTGCGGCGAATGAGGGCCGAGGAGGCGGGGCTCCCATCCGAGGAGTTCTACTCTCAGATAGTCGCCGCGAATGAGGAACTGAGGGCATAGGCCAAGGAGTGTACGAAACAGGACCGCCGAATCGACCGCTTCATCGAGGACGAGGTTCGCCTGATGTTCGGACACAGGAAGGTCGGCGAGGGGTGGACCTCCGAGACCGTCCTGTACCATGTCATGCGTTCGGTGTTCCCGGAGGTCACCATCCTCCGTCACCACCGCCCCGAGTGGTTGGGAGGACTCGAGTTGGACCTGTTCATGGTCGAACCGAACATCGGTGTCGAGTATCAGGGCGTTCAACACTTCAAGCCCGTCAAGCACTGGGGAGGCGAGGATGGGCTCCGGCGACTGCGGGAACGTGACCGCAGGAAGAAGAAACTCTGCGAGGCGAGGGGCGTCATTCTCGTCTGTTTCTACCATGACGAACCGATAGCCGACCCCCTCGTTCGGGAGAGACTCGGCCCCCTCGTGTCGGGACCCCCACCGTCGCACGGGGATGGCCCCTGAGGCACGAACACGGACGCCCCGGACCGGATCCCGTCCGTCCTGGGGGCTCCTGCGTCACCGCCATCGCCCCAGCCCGTCGCCTCGACCGCCCAGCGGACATCGTCGACCGACAGGTGAGCATGGAAACGACTCGTCACAGTGATGTCGGCGTGACGGGCGAGGACCCGGATCGTTTCAAGTGACGCCCCGCTCCTGAGGATGGTGGTGCAAAACGTGTGCCTCAGGACGTGAGGCGTGACCCGCTTCCCGATGGCCGCCCCGGCGGCGAGTCGGTCGCCGAGGACGATGTGTTCCGGGTGCATGTCCGCAGCCTGCACGATGCGAGGAGCTTCGGGCTGGCCGATGACCGGCTCGGGCTCGCGCCGCAGGGCGGCATCACGCTCGAGTGGTCCATCTACCCGCTGCCGAAGGGCGACCACTGGGCCTTCGTCAATGCCGTTAGCCGCAATTGGGGCGTCAACTTCACCAAGCCGGGAGCGTTCATCTTCGCCCATAGGTGGTCTACCGGGCTCACGGGGGAGCAGTATGCGCAGTGGATGCACGACCGGGGCCTGAGGTACATCTGTGGCGGCATCGCCCAGTACTCTGGCGGCAGCTACGCCCATGGCACCGGCATCCTGTCTGCGCCCGAGTTCGTCGCGTGCGAGCGGGGCTGGACGCACAAGACGGCTGCCGCCGACCCCGATCTGGTGCCGATTGCGTACTTCCATGCCCAATGCTGCACCGAGCCCGACTGCCGCACTAAGTACGCCGATTCCCGGCTGCTGGACGACGGCGGCAACCAGATCGAGTACCCGCACAGCCAGGTGCTGCCGCTCTTCGTCCCGACGGAGGCCAACAGCTACGGCAAGGCGATCTGGGGGTTTGTGAACTGCCTCGTCGACGACATCGGTGCCAAGGGCATCTACTGGGACGAGATGAGCTACAGCGTTCAGCGCTATGCCCCCGGCCTGCCGTGGGACGGCTGCACGGTGGCCATCGACCGGTCCACCCATGAGGTCACGGGCAAGACCACCAGCATCCCCCTGATCATGCAGCCCCTGAGCCTGCGCATCGTGGACTGCATCCGGGGCAGGGGCCTGCTTCTCATGGCCAACACGCAGGCGTTCACCCGCACCATGATGCGCCAGCAGATCGTGCGCTTCGTGGAGGGCAACACGTCCTCGGCGGTGGCCGACACGAGCCTGGGCTTCCCCCTGGGGCTGGGCAACCGGCCGGCCGAGGAGACCCATACCAAGAGCACTCGCCACGTGCGCGAACTGCTCAAGCGCGGCGCCCTGTACTGCGGGCACTACTACTCGCGTGACGCGGCGCCCTGGAACTTCACCGCCGTCATGTACCCCATCAAACCGGAGCAGATCGGTCCGGGCTACGTCCTGGGTGCGGAACGCATCCACACCGCAGTCTCCGGCCGCTTCGGCTTCGGCGACGGTAGCTCTGCGGAGGTCTGCGTGGTCAACGCCGCCGGGGAGCGTGTATCGGGGATGCATGCCGAGGTGCACGAGGGACACAGGCACCTGTATGAGATCCGCATGCCCGGCGACCACTTCGCGGTCCTGGTGAAGCGTCCGGCCTGATGGCCGCTGTCAACGTTCCCCGCCGTTCTGAGGCCGTCGTCTGTGTCCTGGGTCCCTGTGGTGAGACGTTCGCCGTTTTCCAGCCGTTCTCTGCGCATCTGTGTCTCTGTGGTCGCCGTTCCCCTTCCCTCGCCGTGGGACGTTTTCCGCGGAACTCCGTGCGCTCCGTGTCTCCGTGGTGAGGTGTCTCTCCTCACTCTCGCCCCCTCCGGTCGCCGCGATCGGGAGGTGTGCGGCCGCCGGCTGCGAACACTCATTCACTCCCCACAGCGAGGCGCGCACATGAAGACCTTGCGGGTTGCATCGGTGCAGTTCGAGCACTCGGCCGGAGACAAGGCGGCGAACCTGGCCAAGATCGAGGGCTTCGTCCGGCTTGCCGCCGCGCAGGGCGTGAAGCTCATCGTCTTCCCGGAATGCTGCGTGACGGGGTACTGGTTCCTGCGGCACCTGTCGCGCGAGCAGCTTGTGGACCTCGCCGAGCCCGTCTTCGAGGGGCCATCATCACAGACGCTGACCGACCTTGCGGCCCGCCACGAGATGACGGTCGGTGCCGGGCTGATCGAGCTGGCGCCCGAGGGCGCCCTGTACAACACCTACGTCGTGGCGATGCCCAACGGCGAGATGGCAAGGCACCGCAAGCTGCACGCTTTCGTGAGCGAGTTCGTGTCCTCGGGGTCATCCTACACCGTCTTCGACACGCCCCACGGCTGGAGGGTCGGAGTGCTGACGTGCTATGACAACAACATCTGCGAGAACGTGCGGATCACCGCCATCGGTGGCGCCGAGATCCTGCTGGCTCCACACCAGACGGGGGGCTGTGACTCGCCCGACCCGCACACGATGGGTCTGGTCGACAGAGACAGATGGGACCGGAGAGCCAGCGACCCGGCGGCGATCGAGGAGGAGCTATGCGGCCCCAAGGGACGCGGCTGGCTGATGCGATGGCTGCCGGCGCGGGCCCACGACAACGGGCTGTTTCTGATCTTCAGCAATGGCGTCGGCGTGGACGACGGTGAAATCCGCACCGGCAACGCGATGGTGCTGGACACCTACGGCCGCGTGCTGGCCGAGACCTGCAGGGCCGGCGATGACATGGTTGTCGCCGACCTCGATGGCGCACTGCTGCAGCGCAGCACCGGGCTGCGTTGGCGCAAGACCCGCCGTCCGGAGCTGTACGGCCCCCTGACGGTGCCCACAGGCATCGAGACCGACACGCGAACGACGAGGTTCGACAAGGAAGGCGTATGAAGCCGGTTGACACGAGGGAGGCGCTATCCATGCGCGTTTGGGACTGCCACTGCCACCTGCGGGGCGACGAGACGGGAGCCTTTGTGCTGGAGCAAATGGACGCGGCCGGGGTCGAACGCATTAACCTGTTCTCGCGCTACCCCGGTCGCGGGAAGGCCGCCGATGAGGCGGTGAGTCAGGCCGAGGTGCGGGAGGTGGTCGAGCATGTGGCGGCGGTGCAGGGCGCCGACCCGGCCAGGATCTACGGCCTGATCTTCGCCAACCCCCGGGCCGAGGGCATGGTGGAGGAGATCGAGCGCGGCATCGTCGACCTTGGCCTGCGCGGGGTGAAGATGATCCCCGACCACTGGTCGCCGTGCGAGGAGGTTCCGGCTCCGATCTATGCCAAGATGCAGGAGCTGGGCAGGCCCATCCAATTCCACTCCGGCATCCTCTATGGCTTTGGGGACAGCTCGCGCTTCTGCCGCCCGGTGCTGTACGAGGCGCTCATCAACTATCCGGGGCTGAGGTTCTCTCTCGCCCACATCGGCTGGCCCTGGGTGGATGAGTGCATCGCGGTGTTCGGGCGTTTCCGAGCCGGAGCGCACTACAAGACAGAGGACTGCCAGATGTGGATCGACACCTGCCGCGGCACCCCCGACGCCTGGCGCGAGGAGGCGCTGCGCAAGGCGGTGCCCTTCTGCGGCATGCAGCGCGTGATGTTCGGGGTGGACTGCAACCCGGCGTCGCTCCCGGACAATGCCCCGGTGCACGTGCGCAAGGACCTGGACCTGCTTGGCAACGTTCTGGGCCTGTCGCAGGAGCAGATCGACGCGTTCTTCTTCGGGGCCTGTCAGGGGTTCTGGGGGCAGTAGGCGGGGGTCGCTCTGTGTCCGTTGGCGGGCATGGGACAGCGCACAGCCCTGAGCACCCAAGCAACACGGCTGTGGAGGGGGTATAACGGGAGAGCTACGGGTCGCTTGCTGGAACGTCTGCAATCTGTTCGAGGCGGGTACCGTCGATCGCGGACCGCAGTCGCCCGAGGAACTCGAGGCGCGAATCGACCGGGTCGCCGCCGTCAGCCGGTCGCTGTTTGGCGGAGCCGGGCCGGACGTCCTCGGGTTGGCGGAGGTCGGCACCGGGCGGATACTGCGCGAGATCCTGTCGCGGCTCCGGGATCCCTACAGCGGCCTTTGGGAGGGGCCGGGAACCGTCGACCAGACCGGCATCGCCATCCTGCTCCGCACAGCGTCCGTACCGGCGGCCGAAGTCGTCGCCACGCAGCGACCAACCACATTGGCTCGTCCGCGCTGCGTGGTGGCACGCCTCTGGCTGCGCGGGATCGGCGAGCCCATCATCCTGGCGATGAACCACTGGAAGAGTCGGATGCAGCAAGCAGAGACCAACGATCGGGAGGACCGCATGGAGACTGCGCGGTGGCTCGGCGACCTGCTGTCGGCGATGACGCGCGAGACGTGCGTGATCGTGATGGGCGACTTCAACGCAGAGCCTTTCGAGGCCCCGTTCTCGTCGGTCGGGCTTCGCGGCGTGCGCTTCCACAGCAGTGCCCTATGGTCCCAGGCCACGCCCGCGTACCTTTACATCTGCGCCTGGCGACAGCTACCCCAACCGGATACCTGGGAGGTGGCCGGCATGGCCGGGTACGTGGAGTCTCGCCCCAAGACGAGCCATGACGCATCGCCTCCGGTGGTGCTCGATCATGTGATGGTCTCGGGGAGGGCCTTGCGAGGCGGGCCGCTGAGGCTTCTCGAGTCCACGGTGGCTTAGCACTCGGACGAGATGACCACGAGTGTGAGCAAGACCGGTGTGCGGCGCCCGGCACGGTGGCGACGGACGCAAGCCGGAGACTGGATCGGTGCCAGCGACCACTTCCCGCTGACTGCGAGCTTCGCCACCGAATGAGGAGGAGTTGCCATGTCCGAAGACGACTTCGCGGCCCGACTGGCCGCCGCTGTTCCCACCGGAGATGCTGCAACAGCCGGCTACGCGGAAGTGCTGGGTCGGTTACGCAGCACGGCCGAGGTCATCACACGGGAGCTTGGCGCCGGCGACCTACTGCTCCGTATCGAGCCCGGCTTCCAGGCCAACATCGGCCAGCAACTGAGCATGGTCACCGTCATCCCGTCCCGCAACTACAGGGATGTGCTGTTCCGGGCATATGTGCCGGTGGAGGGCTACCCCGTCCAACTGGACCTGTTCGGAGAGGAACTGGTGCCCTGCGGTTCTCTCAAGGAACTGGACGAGCAGGTGCTGAAGTTCGTGCAGCGGCCGGAGGTACAGGCCCGCCTGGCGATGCTGGCCGACATAGCCAGGAGTGCGTAGAAGCGCGACCAAGAAGTCCGGCCGGCCCGGCACCCGTCATCCTGGAGCGTCGGCGTCGCAAGCCCGGACGGCGCAAGCTCAGGCTCGTGCCGCTTGGGCGAGGAATCTCGCTGAATGCCAGGAGGTTCCTCGAGCTGCTCTTGCCGGGAGCGGACGCTCTGGCAATGACATTGCCGGCGAAGACGGGCCTTCCGGCCGCACTGTCGGCGCACCTGCCCAATCGCACCGTGGCACCGTCGTTGCGGGAGGGCCCGATCGTTCTATCTCGCACCGACCTAAGGAGCCACCATGCGTCTCGCCATTTCCGTTGCCCTGTCTCTTCTTGCCGCCGCCGCGTGCTGCGCCCAGCCCCCCCTCATCACCGCCGACTTCGATGACGGGAAGCTGGATGAGCAGGTGTTCCCCAGGATCCCTTCCCGCAACACGCCGGTCGGCTTCGAGCCGCGGAGCGAGGGGAAGGCGCTCCACCTGCGGGCCGAGGGGCACAATGTCGGCATCGCGGCGCGGCGGCCCCTCCCCGGCATCTTCAAGCTTCAGTTCGACTTCTGCCAGCCGGCGTCCGAGGCCTCGGGATATCGCACGGTGGTGGCTCACTCCGCTGCGCATGGACAGAGCTTCTGGTTCGAGTACGACAAGACGGATCTCGCCGTCTGGACGGACTACGACGGTACCTGGGCACCCCGCTGGGAGGCCGCCGGCCTGCTCCCGGATACGTGGTACTCTGTCACGGTGGACAATGAGCTGGAACGTGTGCGCTTCCGGCTCGAGCTAAGCGATGGCAGGGCGGTCGCCGAGAGCCCCTGGCTGCCTCACGACGTGGTGGGCGTCGGGTCTCTCAGCTTTCGTGCCGACACCGCGGATACGGTACGCGGTGCGCTCTTCGACAATATCCGCATCCAGCTCCCGCCCGCCGGGGAGCGGGCGGGCCTCGTGCCGGGAGTGGAGAAAGCGCTGCATGAGAGCATGGCGGCGTGCCGGCCGGCACCGCGCACGGATGCCATGGCGCTGGGTACCGAGGACGGCCTCCAACTGCGCCTGGATGCCTCGGGCATCGTGCGCGCCTGGCGCATCGCCGGACGGACGCTGCCGGCGCCCAATGCCCTCTCTTGCGGTGGGCTGTGGGCACGCGATGTGGCGGCCGGGCGCGACTACCATCGGCTCGCGGCACTGCCGGGCTCCACCGGGCGGGAGCTCAAGCTGGCCTGCGATGCACTGGGCCTGCGGTTCGAGGCCCAGGTGCGCCCCATCGGCGCCCGCGTGGAACTCCACGGCACACTGAGTGACACCACCGGAACAGACCGCGCCCTCGTGCTGGTATGGGCCCTGCCCCTGGACGCCACGGGTTGGCAATGGGGCGACGACCCGCTGCGCGCCAGAGAGGTCGGCGCCGAGGGCCGCTACCACAACTGCGCCCAGTACCCCAGTCCGGGACGCTACGGCACGCACCTGGTCTCAACCTACCCCTGGGCCTCCGTGGCCGGACCCGACGCGGGCCTGGTGCTCTCGCGGCCGCTGGATGAACCCCGCCTCATGGCCTTCCACCTCGACCACATGCCACAGGCCAGGTTCCTGGCTGTCCGCGTGGAGCTGGGGCTGTCTCCCGTCACGAGCAAGTTCCCCTCCAGCGCCGACTTCCGGTTCTGCCTCAACCACCTGCCCCGGCCGGAATGGGGCTTCCGCAGTGCTACCCAAAGCTACTACGACACCTACCCTGAGTTCTTCCGCAAGCGTGCACAGCGCGAGGGCATCTGGCACCTGTGGGTGAGCCCCGAAGTCCCGCAGCCCGAGGATTTCGGCCTCGTCTTCCACGAGCAGGAGCCCTTCTCGGAGGACCGGGTGGTCTTCGACGACACCCACAACGCCTACTCGCTGACCTATGCCGAGCCAAACGCCCTCTGGCAGCATACGAAGGAATGGGACGGCGAGGGGCGTCTTGATATGGGTTCTTTCATGGCGCGGGTGCGCGAGCGTGCGCGGCAATCGATGGACGTGCTGACCGACTATCCCTTCGTCCAGCCCAGGGGCCTGCCGGACGCCGAGATCGCCCGGGCGCTGCTGAACAGCTACATCGGCAATGAGGGCTCCCCCGCCGTGTACGCGGCGCCGCCGGACCGGGTGACGGTCAACTGCAACGGCGACCCAGAGCTGCCGGCACCAAACCGGGCGACCCTGTGGTTCGACTACGAGGGCCTCCCGGCCCTCACAGACGACCGCGTGGACGGGGCCTACATGGACAGCCTGGGATGGGGCGGCTTCGACAATGGCGAGGACTTCCGCCGCGAGCACTGGGCCACCGCCGACATCCCGCTGATCCCCAGCTTCCGTGAGGGCAAACCCTGCCAGCTTGCGGCCTTCACGCACTACGAGCTGTATCAGGCGGTTGCCGACGTCATGCACCGGCGCGGCAAGCTCACCATCGCCAACACCTTCCCCTTCGCCCACGGCTTCGTCGCCCATCTGCTGGACATCATGGGCGCCGGTGAATCCAACGATCTCAACCATTTCCACGACCCCACGCGCCTGAGCTATTGTCGCGCTCTTGCCTATCACAAGCCCGTCAGCCACATGAACTACGGCTACCTGCTCCCCGAGGTGCCGCTGGAGGAAAAAGAGCGCGCCATGCAGCGGAACCTGGTCTTCGGCGTCTGGCCGGGCACCGGCAATGGCGGCAACCTCGCCCACCTGGAAGCTGTGCGGCCGCTGTACCGCAAGTATATCCCGATCTTCGCCAGGCTCGCGCAGGCCGGCTGGGAACCGGTCACTTTGGCCCATGCACAGCCCGCGGGCGTGATCGTCGAGAGGTACGGCGGCCCGGAGGGACCGCTGTACCTGGCCCTCCACAACCCGGCAGACGAGACGGTGGTGGCGCAGGTGAAGGCGGACAGCGAACTGGGCGTGAGAGACGGTGAGACAGTGGACCTGGTGAGCGGGGGGCGGTACCGAGTGGGGGCAGGCACACTCGCAGTGGAGCTGAAGGGATACCAGACGGTGGTGCTGGTGCTGACGCCGGAACGACACGAGAGTCAGACAACGACAGGACAGACAGGATGACGGCCACGGCCACGGCGAACAGGATGGACAGGGTAAGGGCGGGTAAGGGCGGAGGACGGCCACGGCGAACAGGATGGACAGGATAGCGGCTACGGCCACGGCAGACAGGATAGACAGGATAACGGCGGATAAAGGCGGATGACGGCCACGGCAGACAGGATGGACAGGATGGCGGCGGACAGAAGCGGATGACGGCCACGGCAGACAGGATGGACAGGATAGCGGATGACGGCCACGGCAGACAGGATGGACAGGATAGCGGCTACGGCCACGGCAGACAGGATGGACAGGATAACGGCGGATAGCCGCAACGACCACGGCGGACAGGATAGACAGGATAACGGCGGATAGCTGCAACGACCACGGCAGACAGGATAGCGGTCCCGGCTGCGGGAGCAACGACACGTCAGACAGACGGCTAAGCTCATCCCGCTGTTCGGGAGAGGAAGAGGGCCGGGCATCGAGCGGCAAGCGCTGGGCGCCCTCGCTGTCTTTGCGTCTCCGTGTTCGGGATTCGCCACGCCGTAAGGGCAGGGAGGTGGCACCGATGGCCGTGGACCGCGAGCTACGAGACGAGCCGGCGAACGCACTGGGCGCTCTCATGCGCGAGGAGAGTACCGCCGGACGCCTCCGTCAGGTCGGGGGCCGTGCCTGGCTCGTCTGCTGGGAGAATCTGTGCCGGGGCCTCCCCACGGACCTGGGCCTGATGTACGTGGCGGAGTGGGCCGATGAGGTGTGGCCCACCACCAGGGGCTGCATGGCCACAGACCTGGAGGGGTGGCAGTTCGCCAAAGAGTGTCTCGCCTTCCTGCGCGCCGACCTGGACTGGGGCGACGAGGACCCTGTATGTGCCGAGATCGGCATGGGCTACGGGGCCTTCGAGAGCAGGCGGCAGTGGATGGCCCACGAGCATCTGCTCGATGCCGAGAACCTCCCGGAATACGACGAGAAGAGGCACCACCGTCCACCCCACCATGTCCCGAACTGGGTGATGATCCCGCTACTGCTGGTCGCGTTTGGGGGCTGTCTTCTGATCCTCAGGTGCTCCGCGGGCTCACGCCCGCGGCTATCCTCATGCCGCCCCTTGCGGGGCTGTACGTCAACGACACGACGCGCCGCCGTCCTCGCCATCACCGCCGTCCTCGCCATCACCGCCGTTCCCGCCGTTCCCGCCGTTCCCTGTCACCTGTTTCCTGTAACCCGTCTCTCCCCCTGCCGCTCAGTACATCTCCTTCAGCCCGTCCTTCTCAGGCACAACGTACCGCGCGAACCAGTCGGTCATGCGGCCATGCAGCTCGCGCTTCTGATCCTGGTAGTCCGGAGCGTCGGCGAGGTTCACTCGCTCATCGGGGTCTGTGACGAGGTGGAATAGCTCGTGGGGGCCGTGGGCGTGGCGGTAGACGTACTTCCATTCCTCGGTGCGGATCATGCGCACCGGGCCGTACTCGTCGAAGACCACGACGTCCTCATGCCCGTTGAACGGTCTGCCCTGCAGGAGCGGCAGGAAGCTGCGACCCGGCAGGTTCTGCTGCTGCGGGACAGGCAGGTCGCAGTATTCAAGCAGTGTGGGCATGAAGTCGTAGGCCGTGACCATGGCACTTTCGGCCCGCCCCTGCGGGACACGGCCCGGATGGCTGACGATGAAGGGCACCCGCACCGAGTTCTCGTACATATTGCGCGGATGCGTGCCGTTGCCTTTGCCCCAGAAGCCGTGATGGCCGCAACTGAAGCCATTGTCGCCGGCGAAGACGACCAGCGTATTGTCCCGCAGGCCGGTGGCCTCCAAATGGTCCAGGATGCGGCCGAGGTTGGCGTCCATCGCCGTCACCGCGGCGAAGTAGCCTTTGAGCATCTCGCGGTTCCCCAGACAGTTGTCCGTGAGACTGATCGCCCACGGGTGCCGGGGCTCCTGCGGACAGGTCACGAAGGGGCAGTCGTCGTACGAGTCGACGATGTCCTGCGGATGCCCGGTCCAGGGGCTGTGGGGGGCGGTGTACGTGACCAGGAGCGAGAAGGGCTGGCTCTCGCCGAGAATGTCGATGAACTTCAGCGCCTCGTCGGTGATCACATCGGTGACATAGCCCGGCTCATTGATGAGCTTTCCATCGCGGATCATGGGGGCGTTGAGGTACGGCCCGCCGCCCTGCTGGTGCACGTACCAGAGACTGTGGCTGTGCTGGGGGGTGAGGCTGTCGCCCATGTGCCACTTGCCGCTGATGCCACAGGTGTAGTCACCGTGCTGTGCCATCACATCGGTGTAGGCCACCTCATCGGCCAATAGCTGACGAGCCTCCGGGCCCACGTTCTCCTTGTCGAGCCACTCGTGGATGCCGTGCTGGGAGGGGATGCGGCCGGTGAGGAAGGTGGCGCGGCTGGGAGAGCAGACGGGAATGGAGCAAAAGAACTTGTCGAACCGGATGCCCGTAGCGGCGAGGCGGTCGATATTGGGAGTACGGATCTCCGGATTGCCGTAGCATCCGGCGGCCCAGGGTCCCTGGTCGTCGGTGAGGACGAAGATGACGTTGGGGCGAGCGGACTGGGTCATTGAGGGCCTCCGGGCGAAGCGGGTAGCGAGTCGGCTGGGCGCGTGGGAGGGCAGCGCGCCTCCCTGCTGTCGGTGGCGCGGGCCTGACGGCCTGCGCGGTGAGGGGAGCGGCCGAACACAGAGACGCGGAGACACGCAGTGCGCAGAGAACGGCGGACGGCAGCGGTCCCGCCGTTGCCCCCGCCATTGCCCCCGCCATTGCCCCCGCCGTTGCCCCCGCCGTTGCCCCCGCCGTTGCCCCCGCCGTTGCCCCCGCCGTTGCCCCCGCCATTGCCCCTGCCGTTCACACCGCCGGCGACAGGACGATCACCTGTCCCGGCTTGGTCTCCATCTCGATGATCGGGCTGTCCACGTGTCGACTGGGCCCGTCGCCGGAGCCGACGATGCACCCTGCGGGCCCGAAGGGGTTCACCATGCGCAGTGGGGCACCGGCCTCGCTGACGATGCGCACCCCCTCGATCTGTGCGTTTCTCATCCGTCCGGAGATCAGGAACGCGCCCTCGGCGCGCAGGCCCTCGAAGGCCACGTCGCGCCACCAGCTCGGCAGGGCCGCGAAGACGCGGATGGTGCCCCGGGAGCACTGGACCAGCAGCTCGAGGACGCCGGCGGCCGCGGCCAGGGAGGCCTCGATCTGCATGATCTCCGGGCGGCCGTCCATGAGAGTGAAGCCGCGGAAGCGGGCGTCATGGGTACTGGCATAGCCCGGGCCCATGAAACAGCGGCGGAAGACGTGCAAGAGCACATGGGCCATGTCGCCGTTGCCGGTGCGGGCGTGGAGGATCGCGGCCCAGGGCATGCACCAGCCGGTCCACAGCCCCATCCCCTGGCGGGTGAGTGTGCGCATGGAGGCGTCGATGAGGCTGCGGTGTTGCTCGCAGCCGTGGTAGTCGAGGATGTCGAAGGGATACAGCCCGGCCAGATGTGAATGGTGCCTGTGGCTCTCGCTCAGGGGCTGGCCGTCCCAGAGCCAGATCTCACGGCCTTCGGGGTCGGTGCTGGCAAGAGGCAGCCGCTCGGCGATGAACTGCCACCGGTGCCTGTCTTCGGCGTCAATCGCCAGGCGCTCGGAGGCCTCGATCAGCGCGTGACACAGGAAGTGGATATTGGCGAGCTGGAAGCTGGCATCACGCCCCCAGGCGCCGGCGCCCGAGCCTCCAAATTCGGGAGACACGCTGACAGGCAGGGACATGACCTTCCCGTCATCCTCGAGCATCGCTTCGTAGACCCGCATGGCCCCCTTGAGGAAGGGGTAGGCGGTCTCCGCCAGGAAGCGCTCGTCCATGGTGTACCGCCACTGGAGCCACATGAGCTGCCCCGTCCAGCTCGTGGAGCCGTGGTCCACCGAGCCGGTCCAGAAGCCCCCCATGCAGGTGCAGCGGTCGTCCACCGCGTGGGGCAGTTGCAGGCCGTCATCGATACCGAGGAAGGCCGCGGCATTCTGGCGCAGCCTGGGCTCCCAGCGCTTGAGCATCTGCCACAGCGGCTCGAGGGCGGGGGTGAAATTGCCGGCGAACACCGGCCAATAGCACTCCTGCACGTTGATATTGAAGTGATAGTCACCGGACCAGGGCGGCATCCAGTACTCCTCAACCCACGGGCCCTGGAGGGTGGCGGCGGGACTTCCCGGCACGGAAAGCCCGGCCAGCTTGTACATGCCCAGATAGTACAGCAGGGCGCACTCGTGCTCGGGCACGTGGACGGCCGCCACGCGCGACCAGTAGCCGGCCCACCACGAGGCGGTGCGGTCCGCCATCTGGCGGTAGCCCGCCTCGGCATGATCCCGCAGAGATGACAGCGCCTGCTCCCGGGCGTCGGCGGCGGTGTCGCCGTAGACGCTAGTGATGAGGATCTCCACCGCTCCCTCGGTCTCGACGACCTGCCAGGCCACGCACATCGCGGGCTCGCCCGGACACTCCTGCACCCAGCCCCCGCAATGACCGTCATCGAACACCTCGGCCGGAGGCAGACCGTACCGGGAGAAGTGCTCGCGGACGGCGGGCGCGTCCGGGGGCACGGAACGAGCCGTCACCTCGCAGCCCTCGATGCGCAGGGCCAGGATCGGGTCATGCCGGACGAGGACCGCCCGCACCTCACGGCCCTCGCCAAGGCTCATCTGGGCCTCGGAACTGGCGAGGTTCAGCCTCCCTGTATCCAGCCGGGAATCCGCGGGCAGGGAGATGTCCACGCGGCCCATGGGTAGCCGCGTGGGGCGCGGCGGCTCGGCCTCATCGCCCGAGCGCACACCCTCGAACACACGACGCAGGTTCCCCTCGTCGCCCTCGCGAAGCCAACGCTTGAGATTGTCCCACGTGGCCTCCTCGCCCCATGTGATGCCTCCGCGATGGTCCCAGTAGTCCGCGCGGTTGATTGTGATCCGCAGGTCTGCCTCGGCGCCCCATAGCAGGGCCCCGAAGGTGCCGTTACTCAACGGTATCCCGGAATGCGTGCTCTCCAGGGGGAAATGCCAGGTCACCCACTCGGCGAGGAATGGGTGTCTATCTGCAGCGTCCATCAAGCGCCTCCTTGTCCGTGGCAGTCAGCACCTGCCGGCACTGCAATTCCCCATACACAGGGTCTTGGCCTTCCCGGCCAGAAGTCGCGAGTCACACGGCTAACGGCGTCAACGGCAGGGTCAACGGCGTCGACGGCAGTCACGACGGTCACTCTCCGCCGTTCTCCGTGTCTCTGCGTCCCCGTGTCTCTGCGTCTCCGTGTCTCTGCGTCTCCGTGTCTCTGCGTCTCCGTGTCTCTGCGTCTCCGTGTCTCTGCGTCCCCGTGTCTCTGCGTCTCCGTGTCTCTGCGTCTCCGTGTCTCTGCGTCCCCCTGGTGAGGTGTTCTCCGTGGAACTGCCTGCACTTCGTGTCTCTGTGGTGAGTCGTTGGCGGCGGCGGTTTTCTTGACCGCTCCCCTCTCCATCTGCTATACTCGCGTGCTCAGGCAGGCAATAGTTGAAAGTGAGGCAAGAGGCAAGTGGCAAACGAACGTGGAGCCGCAGGACGGAGGGGCAAGGGCCGACCGCGACGGCGGAAGAAGCAGTGCATCCATTGCGCTGATCCCCGGGCACGCGGCCCCATCGACTACAAGAATCTCGACCTGCTTCGTCAGTTCATCGACGATCGCGGTCGGATCCGCAAGGCACGCCAGACCGGCAACTGCCGCAAGCACCAGAGCCAGGTCGCTCTTGCGATCAAGCGCGCCCGTGAGATGGCCCTGGTCGAGTACACCGCCGACTAGGCACGCCCCGCAGCCAACGAAACCTCAGCCGCGCAGGGACGATAGAGGCCCCGCGCGGCTTTCGTTGTGCGTGGGGAGTACGGCCTACCTCTCACCACGGAGACACAGAGAGCACGGAGTTCCACGGGGAAAGCCTGACGACAGCCAGAAGTGGACACCGGCCCGCGCAGAGCGAAGCGGCGCCGGGGTAGCAGGCCTCGGACCGCGGGTACGGTCCGAGCAGACCACGATCCGTACCTGGTGCCGTCGATCCCGCACAGCAGGCCCGTTGCCGCCTTTGCCGTTGACTGGCGACTCGCGAGCCGTGACGCGCCGACTCACCGACTCCCCCAGGCCTCCTGCCCCCCCACCAGCCGAACCGGGCCGACGAAGGCCGTCTTCGTGTAGTTGCCCACGGGGCGCTTGTCCGGCAGGCGCAGGGCCAACTCCGCGCCCGCCCTGCTGCGGGGCGAGACCGGTCCCATCCACACCGGTCCGTTCGCCGCCGCACCGTCGGCCCAGGGCAATGGCCTCCTTCCAGATCACCTCTTCCCCACTCCATAGCCGGTGGAACCGATAGCCCGTTCAGCGGTCGCTGCGGCATCCATCGCTCAGGTGCAATTGGACCTGGAGCCTGCCCGCTTGGACGGGAGCCTGCAGCGCGAGGCTCACCCGGCACTGTTCGCCCGCCACGGATGCGGTGTGTCCGGCAGACGCCATGGCGAAGGCCCGGGCGCCGTCCTGCGGGCAAGGTCCGGCGACCCACGCGCCCGTGCATCGAACCGGGCTGAGCGCGGGTTGCGTCGGGGTTACCTGCGACAAGAGCCTGCCCTCAGCGGGCGGGCTGTCGAGACGACCCGTCATCCCGCCCGTACCCGGCGCGGCCTTGACCCGCGCCTCGATGCGGCGCCCGGCGAACTCGGCGCGCCTGTCGCGCTCCGCCTGCCGGTAGCCCACTACACCGGCGGCCGGCTGTCGCCAGAGCCTCTCGCAGTCCTGCAGGATGTCGCGGCCGCACGGCGGGCAGTCGGGCCTCGCCGCCCGTCGATGCGGCGCCGGGGCGCCCACCTGCGCTTACCAGGAGCGAGTCGTCGTTCTATACATGAGGTCTGGGACCTGTGCCCGACTCTTCGCCCCTCGCGGGAGAACTGGGGAACGAGACATGCAGAGGCCTATCGCCGTTCTGACCGACCGCTCCAAGGACTCCTCGGGTGCGGGGCTGTTCGGGGAGCTTCTTCCGCACACCGAGTTTGGCCGCACCACCAACACCGGCGTCGTCACCGCCGGGCTGTTGGAGTCCTACGACGTGCTGGCCATCTGCGGCCAGTCGCTGAAGCGCTACAGCCGGGCGGAGCTGGCGGCGATCGAGGGGTTTGTGAGCCGGGGCGGAGGCCTGCTGCTGGCCGCCGACGCAGGGGTGTTCGAGGCGGAGACCGGTCTGCCCGCGGCCCGCATGGCCCAGAGCACCGTGGCCGAGATGCTTGGAGCGGCATTCGTGGACGCCGATGTGGCCGGGGCGCGGATGAATGACCGCCTGTGCCTGCGCTTCCCCGCCCGCCGGCTATCCGGCACGCGACATCCGGCCGTGCAGCGCGACGGGCTGGAGCTGGCCGCCCACGGCGGGGCCTGCCTCATCGAGCCGCCCGCCGGCAGCGAGGTCCTGCTGCGCCACAAAGAGGGCGGGCAGCCCTGCGCGGCGGCGTTTGCCTTTGGCGACGGGCGTGTTGTCATGGTGGGCGCCAGAGGCTTCGCGCACGATAGGCCGCTCACGTGCCGGACGCTCGCCAGATGGCTTGGAGCAGGTGCCGACAGGTGTGAGGGCACCGGGGCCCTGCCGCAACGCGTCGGGCCAGGGGAGAAGGTGTGTGATGATCCGCGCTGCACCTGCCGGTGCGATCCCGGTTGCGAGAAGCTGGTGCCCGAGATGCGGCGCGAGCTGGCGGCGGCAATGGCGGCCATCGAGGAGCGATTCGGCGACATCGCCGAGCCGCGGCGCTCGCTGCGCCTGCTCGACACGCCGACCCCGCATGACCCGTGGGGGTGGTCGAGCGCCATCGGGACCCAGGGCACCGACGCACAGAGAGTGCGCCGGCTCGTATGCGACCTCGTCCAGCGCGATGTGGTCCACTCTCTGCACCGCGGCGCCCTGCCGCCGCTGTTCACCGCCATGCCCACGGTCCTGCACCTCGCGGACAAGATTCTCCGCGACCTGGGGCACGTGGAGGAGGCCGAGCGCATCCGCGAGCGCGCCGACCGCCGGCTGGCGGAGGCGCAGGAGAGCGCCCGCACGTATGACCTGGCCCGCAGCTACGAGGCCACCGATGAGACGTGCCCGCGGGGCCTGATGCTCCTGCGTGAGTTGGAGCAGGCCGAAGGAGACGGGATCTACGGCAAGCTCGCCTCGGTGATGCCGAAGAAGGCCGCCCGGCCGCACCCCAAGAGCCGCTACGTCTGGGCCGGCGACCGCGCCATTTACTACCTCAGCCTCGCCGCCGGCAAGGACCTCTTCCCCTGGTTCGCCCGGCGGGGCGTCACGGTCCATCCGGCTCCCATCGCCAAGCCCGAGGCCAAGGACTACAACGCACTCCTGTGGGCCCGGCTGCAGGAGGCGGCCCGGGACGAGGCCGAGGCTCTCAGCAGCAGGATGGACGCGGTTCTCGACCTGGCCGCGATGCGCGCGGCGGACAAGGAAGGCAAGCTCAAACACCAGGTCCGCGACGACTGGTCGGCGCTGGCAGAAGCCCTTGTCCATGCCCGGCGGGCCGACAAGCAGGCCCACAAGCTCCTGAGCGCTCTGGCGGCCGCGGACAGACCGGCGCCTGTGCGCGCTATCGCGGCGATAGCTCTGGCCGACCTGGGCGACGCCTGCGGAGCCGCAGACCTCGTGACGCTGGCGAGGACCGCCGATGTGCGCTTCCGACTCGCGGCCTGGTATGCCCTGGAGAGGGCAGGCAGCTTGCTGGCCGCCGAGCTGGCCCCCGACCGCTGCGGCGTCGCCGTCGAGACCCAGGACCGCGGCTACCTCTTGACCCACGCGATGGTCGACGGCCATCGCGTGGCCAACAACCTCTCCCAGCCGACGCTGCACCCCTTCACCAAGGACGCCTGCACCACCGTGCACGAAGTTCACTGGGTGCATACGGCCGAGAACTGGCGCCGCCGCGGCCTGTCGCGCTACCTCTTCGAGCAGGCCATGGTCCACCCCGAGGCAATGCCATGCTCGATGTCGCACCTGTGGACCGGGACGCGCAATGTCGCCCACGCGCTCTACCGGGAGTACGGTTTCATCGACGTGGCCATCTCCAATACCTGGACCTGCGAGTGCCCCGGCCGCGCGGGCGCGGTGCCGCCGGCGGACGTTGTCCTCCGGGCGTTCAAGGGGACCGACCGCCCCAAGGTCGACGAGTTCCTCCGCGAGGTCAAGGGCAAGAGCATCTGCTTCGACGGCCTCCACGCCTGCGATGCAGGTGGGATCGTGCACGGCTTCGTCGCGCTCAAGGGTGCCAAGGTTGTCGGGTACGCCTCGGTTCGCTGCGAGCACCCCGGTGCGGAGGCCGACATCGGCGCCTTCGCCGTGGCCGAGGGCGATGATCGCGACCGCATTGCCGACGGCCTGCTCTCCCTGCTCACCACCACGGCCGCCCGCAGGGGCGCCAAGTCCGTTGTCCGACACAATGGCGAGGAGCATGACTACATCTCCGCGGCTCTCCAGCGCACCGGCTACGCCCTCCGCCGGCACGGCGGGGTGATGATGCTCCAGATTCGCCACCTGCCCCAGTTTCTCCAGGAGATCGCAGCGGTGCTGGAAAGCCGCCTTCTGGCCTCCGAATACAAGGACTGGGAGGGCACCGTGGACCTCCTTGGCGAGCGCCTCCAGGCCCGGGTCACGATCTTCCGGGGCAGGGCCAAGGCAGGCAAGCCCGGTGCGGCACCGCCGGATGTCTCCCTGACCGGCAGCGATGACACCATCACCCACATCGCCCTCGGGCGGAAGACGCCGTTCGAGGCGTACCTGCAGACCGAACTGGCCATCGGCCCGCGAATCAACGAGAGGCTCTCGGGGCTGGTGGAGGTCTTGTTCCCGAAGGTGGAAGTGTGGTGACGGCGGTGGGAACGGCGGTGGGAACGGCGGTGGGAACGGCGGTGGGAACGGCGGGGTAACGGCGGTGGGTACGGCGGTGGGAACGGCGGGGTGACGGCGGGGTAACGGCGGGGTAACGGCGGGACAGCAGAGGCGGGGACGGCAGAGGCGGGGACGGCAGAGGCGGGGACGGCAGAGGCGG
>Ga0334883_1002511_pt1 | contig 22304 bp, 16 predicted proteins | sample GraSluR1_MG_6_FD_207230 | JGI IMG/M metagenome (GOLD analysis project Ga0334883, IMG submission 207230) | Sludge microbial communities from methane-producing bioreactor in Wageningen University, Netherlands - Granular Sludge_09_05-R1 | ecosystem: Engineered > Bioreactor > Anaerobic >...
GCATTCTTCGTATACGAGAAGTAATCCATCACGTGCCGGAATGCCTCGCTCGGCCCCAGGATGTCCGACTCCGTCACGGGCGGACGATCGGCGCCTCCCTGCGTGAACAGGTCGCCGCACAGCAGCGTCGACGTCCGCTCTTCTGCCAGGAAGCCGCATTCCCACGCGTGCGGCAAATGGGGCGTATCGAACCAACGCACGGAGTGATTGCCGAGAACGAGCAGCTCTCCATCGCCGCGCGCGCGCGGCGCCCGATCGGCAAGGTCACCGATCGATACCATGGCGGCGACCGTGCCGCACAGCGGTACCGACCGCGGAGCGACGGCGAGCCATTCGTTGAGGGAGCCGCATTCGTCGGCTTCCACGTGGGAGAACGCAATGTAGCGAAGGCTTTCGACCGGCAAAACGGCTCCGACCGCCTCACGCACTAACGGAAACATCTTTCGCAGGCCGGTGTGGAAGAGCAACGGTTCCTCGTCCACGATGAGGTATTGATTGAACGAGAACCCACCTGCGCCTTCGATCACGATTGGCGTGTTGATGCGATAGATCCCGTCGGCGATCTCATGCACGTTCGTCCCAGACTGCTTGTTCGTAATCGTCATCCGAATTCTCCTTGCCACCGATGGAGTCATCGCGGCGCGTGCCGTGGTTGCCGGCGTCGCCCCGTTCAGCGCGTTCGGGCGGGGGCGTACTCCGAGGGCTCGGAGTAGTACGACGTCCGTTGGAGTTCCGACAGCGACGGCACGCCCTTGGTGCCGGGGTTCCGCTGGATGGCCCCGCGCACGCCCAGCAACTCCGGGTGCCGGGCGATCTTGTCGGAGAAGACCCGGGCGTCGCGCACCACGGGGCGGAGCTGTTCGGTCAGGTCCTCGACGTTGGCAACCGCCTGGTTGAGGTTGTCGTAAAGCTCGGGATTGTGGAGCAATTGGCCCACGGTCCCCTGGGGATTGTTCAGCGCCTGGCCGAAGACGTACATCTCGTCCATGACCTGCTCGAGTCGGGCGGCGCTGCGGTCCAGACGCGAGACGACCACCCCGCCACGCTCTCCCAGCGGCTGGGTGAACTCGCGGATATTCTGCAGGTTGTCGTTGACCAGCCGGATCGTCTGATCCATCCCGTCGAGCGAGGCGCGGATGCGGCCGAGCGTGTCTTGCGCCTCCTGCATCACGCCGGGGGTCTCGGCAATCGTCTCGCGGAGCTGGCGTTTGAAGTCCTCGTCGCCGACCACGTCGTTGGCGTGGCGGGTGAGGGTCTCGAGGCTTTCCATGGTGAGGAGCGTCCGGTCCAGGATCGCGTCGAGCCGCTGCCGTTTCGGTTCGAGATCCTCCTGGGTGCCCAGGAACATGCCGATCCTTTCGACGAAGCCGCGGATCTCGTTGCTCGTGGCGGCCACCGACTGGATCGCCTCGGTGACGTCTTTTTCGAGATTGCCCACCATTTGAATCGGGTCGGTCTGCACCTGGCCCCGGAGCCACGCGCCCGATTCGAGCGTCTCTCGGGCCTCGGGTTTCGGCGGGGCCGGCTCGCCGGCGACCGGCCTGGCCCGCACGAACTCGAGCACGGCGTCGCCCAGCAGGTTCCGTTTGATGCGGCAGACCTCGTTGCTGAAGATCTTGCGGTCCTGGTCGATTTCGATCGTGATGACGACGCCGACGCTGGGGTCGAGGTCGACGTCGGTGATCTCGTCGGCCAACTGCACGCGGGTGACGCGGCCGATTCGGATTCCGCTCTTGAGCACGGGGGTCTCGGGCGTCACTTCCGACGCCTCGGGAAACTGGACGTAGAAGGTCTGCTTCGGCTGGAACCAGCGAAGCACGGTGCGCTGCCCGCCAAACATGGTCAGCAAGATGCCCGTGATGATCAGCGTGGCCAGCACCATGACTCCGATGCGGAATTGAACGACCCGTTCATCCATGATTCAGTCTCCGTTCCGCTGGCGCATTTCCATGAGCCGCTCGCCCGCTTCGCCCTCGACGAACTGGGTGACCCGGGGATCGCGACACGCGGCGATCTCCTGGGGGGGGCCGTCGTAGAGCATCTGGGGCTCGTCGCGGTCGAGCCGGGGCAGGGGGTAGAGCATGACCACGCGATCGGCCACTTTGCGGGCCGTTCGCATGTCGTGGGTCACGACGAGACTGGTGACCGGGTGGTGCCTTCGGGTGCTGAGGATCAGCTCGTTGATCACGTCGGACATGATCGGGTCGAGGCCCGTGGTCGGCTCGTCGTAGAGCACGACTTCGGGGGCCAAGGCGAGCGCCCGGGCCAGCCCGACCCGTTTTCGCATCCCGCCCGACAGCTCCGCCGGCTTCTGCGAGACGACCGTTTCGGGTAATCCGACCTCGGCCAGGCGCGAGACGACGACCTCGCGGATCTCGCGTTCGCCCTTTTCGGTGTGCTGGCGGAGCGGGAAGGCCACGTTCTGCCCCACGGTCATGCTGTCGAACAGGGCGGCCTGCTGGAAGACGAACCCGAAACGGATTCGCTGCCGGGTCAGCTCGGCCTCGTTCATCGCGTTGAGGTCCCGCCCGTCGAAGTACACCGTGCCGCGCGTCGGGCGAAGCAGGGCGATGATCGTCTTCAACAGCACGGTCTTGCCGCAGCCGCTCTCGCCGATGATCGCGACGGTCTCGCCTCGCGACACCTCGAGACGCACGTCGCGGAGGACCTCGCGCCCCGGGAACGTCACCCCGAGCCGGTCGACGCGGATCAGCGGATCGCGGGATGTGTGCCGATTGGCGCCCGTGTCGATCACGAAGGTTCCGTATCCAATCGTATCAGACAGTCGTATCAGATAATCGAAGGGCCCTTGGGCCAGAGCGCGTAGTACAGCCCGTCCAATGTGATCCCCAGGATCAAATCGAGCAGCAGGATGACGACGAAGGAAAGGACGAAGGCGTTCGTGGCGGCCCGGCCCACGCCCTCGGCCCCGGCATCGCAGTTGAAACCGTGATGGCAGCCGATCAGGGCGATGGCCGCCCCGAAGAAGAGGCTTTTGAACATCCCCGAAAACAGGTCGAACCACCCCACGTACGAAGCCGAGTTCTGCAAGTAGTGGTGCGGCTCGATGTCGAGCACGAACACGCTGTAGTAGTATCCGCCGACGATCCCCATGAAGTCGGCCATGATCGTCAGGGCGGGTATCAGGATGAGGCATCCCAGAAAACGGGGCACCACGAGGTAGTGGATCGGGTTGGCTCCCATGGCCGTCAGGGCGTCGATCTGCTCGGTGACACGCATCGTCCCCAATTCGGCCGCCATCGAGCTGCCGACTCGGCCGGCCAGCATGGTCGCCGCCAACACGGGCCCCAACTCGCGGACCAGGGCCATGTTGATCACCGCGCCGAGCCGGGTCTCCATGCCCAACATCCGGAACTGCCCGTAGCTCTGCACCGCCAGAACCATGCCGATGAACGTGCCGGTCAGGGCGACCACCGGCAGGCTGAGCACGCCGATCTGGTAGAAATTCGACCAGATCGTCTCCCTGCGGGGGGCGCGGGCGATCAGCCAGCGGACGGCCGAGAACGAAAACAGCGTGAACTTGCCCAGCTCGCAAATCCCGGCAGTGACCCGTTCGCCCAGATCGGCGATCCACTCGACCAGCCAGTCGAACAGCCCCCCAGTCAGGCCGCTCGACCGGCCTGCCGCTGCTGAACTGCCCATCCTGGAGCCCGTTGCCATGCTGAGGGTATCCGCGTGCGAAAACAGAAGGGCCGCGCCGGTCATTCTACGCCGCCGAGCGGCCTCGGGGTTCCCGAGTCTCTCGGAATCCGGCTCCGATCGCTGTTGTATCTTCGACGCGCGGGTCTTGCGGCTTGAGGAAACCTTGACTGTCGGGACGGATAGGAAGTTTGAGCTGGCTGGGCAATTCCTAACGCGGCCTGTGGCCGCAGGCAAGCAAGGGATAGGCCACGATGGAACGCCGGGAATGATGGAGTGATGGGATTCGGCACAGATGGGGCCGATCGTTCCATCACTCCATCACTCCATCACTCCACAATACGCGCACGGCGAGAAAAGGTTGCAGCGTAAGAGGCTAGCGTGCCCCACGACCTTGAAGCCGACGAGGCTATCCAGCACGCGAGCCGCGCGAAACGGCTTGCCGCCGAGAGTGCCGCGGCGCCGAACCGACCTACGCGGCGGTCACTCGTACTCCCATTTGAGGATCCACGGGTCGCGGGTCCGCTTCTGGAATGCCTTCAGTTTGGCCTTGTGGGCTTCGATCACCTCGGCGTGGGCGGGCTCGTCGGCCAGGTTCCGCACCTCGTCGGGATCGCTCTCCAGGTCGTAGAGCTCGAACGCGGGGCGATGGATATAGGCGCCGATCGTCCGCTTGCCGTAGAGGGCGTCGAGCCCCCGGGCGTAGCGATCCTGGAAGCTCGACGCCGCCCAAAGGTCCGAGGCGAACGGGTAGGGCAGCCCGTGCGCGATGTTCCAGATCAGCTTGTAGCGGCGCCCCCGCACGACGCGCATGGGATAGTACATCGTGATCTCGTGGAACGTATGGGAGGCGTAGATCTCGTCCCACCCCCGGGGCGACTCTTCGTCGAGCACGCCGAGGAACGACCGCCCGTGAAACGCAGTCTTCTCGGGCGCCGCGCCGGCGAAGTCGAGGATGGTGGGCGTCAAATCGGCCCAGGTAATCATGGCGTCGGTCGCGCCGCCCCGCCGCTTCTGGTCGGGGCTTCGCACGACGCAGGGCAGGCGCATGCCCGGCTCGTACAGGGTGGTCTTTGCCCCAGCAAAGGCGATGCCGTTGTCGGAGATGTAGATCACGAGCGTCTCGTCGTACTCGCCCGCCTCTTTGAGAATCGCGACCAGCCGGCCCAGCCCCTGGTCGACGCGCGAGACCGATTGGTAATACTGGACCAGCTCGGCGCGGCAGGCGGACGTGTCGGGCAGAAAGGGCGGCACGATCACGTCGTCGGGATCGTAAACGACCTCCTTCACGCCCGGATAGCCCTGGGGCCGGTTCCCGAACCGGTCGGGCTTGTAGGGCGAGTCTTCGACGACGCCTCCCCCGCGGTGCGGGTCGGAGGTGCAGAAGTACAGGAACAGCGGGCGGTCGTCGTCGGCCGCGATGAACTCGCGGCAACGATCGGCCATCTCGACCGGGCTCCGCGTGTTCACCTTCACGTATTCGTCGAACCGGTACACCTCCTCGGGCGCGACGTGGTATTTTCCCACCTGCACCGTCCGGTATCCGGCGTCGCTCAGCAGCACCGGTAGGCTCTTGATGTCGGGAAAGCTCGCGAAGTGGTGGTACGCATGCTGGTGGCCGTACTGCCCGTTGGCATGGTTGTGCAGCCCCGTGAGAATGACCGAGCGGCTGGCGCTGCAGCTCGCGGTCGTGCAGAAAGCGTAGTCGAAGCGCGTGCCGTCGGCCGCCAGATTGTCGAGGTTCGGGGTTTGGATCACCGGGTTGCCGTAGCAGCCCGCATCGAGCCCCTGGTCGTCGACCACGTACAACACGACGTTTCGTTTGGCCGCCGGCGCTTCGGCGACGGCGAGACAAGCCGCGACAAGGACGACCAGTGCAATCCGAATCGACATGGTTGGCATCTCCTCGAGTGACGTTTCCGGTGCAATCTCCGAGCCGACGACGCGCCGGTGGGGTTCCATGATGACACATCGTCGTCCGGCGAACAACCGGCCTGTCCCGGCCGGTGGGGGGCGATTGCGATCGTCGCGGCCCCGCGGCCACGAGCAAGGCCGCGTCGGTCCGACGCGAAGGCGACGCCCTCGCCGCTGCCGGCGCCCTTGCAAATCGGCGAGCGGGGGACCAAGATGGCCCTTCGACCCAATCTCGTTGCCGCGTCGAGCCCGAAAGGACGAGCACGCGATGGTCCCGCTCGAATGGTACTACGCGAAAGACAACAAGCAGCAGGGCCCCGTGTCGGCCGCCGAGCTGAAGCAGCTTGCGGTCCGGGGTGCGTTGGGGCCCGACGACCTCGTCTGGCGCGAGGGCATGGAAGGCTGGGCCGTGGCGGGCAAGGTGAAGGGGCTCTTCGACGGCAGCGAGCCGGCTTCGTCCTCCGGTTCCTCGGTCGACGCGCCCGCGGCGAATCAGGTCGCGGCGGCGACCAAGCCGATCGCCGCCACGACCGCGGCCCCCGCCGCCACGACCGCGGCCCCCACCCCATCGGCCGGCGGGCCGCACGAGCCGGCGCGCCACTTGTTCGACGTCGTGCTCGAATTCGCCCGCCGCCAGCTCACCTCCCAGTTCATCGAAACGACGAACGCGATTTTCACGCTCGGCGGCTACTACGGCCTGTACCTGGCGATGCTGCTTCTTCTGCCCTTCAGCCTCTTCCTGGGCGTCAAGATGAAGCAAGCCGGCCCGATCCTGCTGGGCATGGTGGCGATCGTCGTCCTCCTCGTGCTCCAGTACGCGGCCGGGCGGTTCTGCGAGGCCCTGGCCCGGCTCAACCGATCGACCCCGGCGCGCCTGGCGTCGACGGCGATTCTCGACTGCTGCGCTCTGGTGGCGATGTTCGGCGGCCTGGTGCTGCTGCTCACCGCGGCGGTCGTGGCCGTTCAGGTCGGGCCCCTGTCGCTGGTCGGCCCCGCGATCGCCGCTTTCATCCTCTGCCAGTACGTCGCGGTGCTGGCGCTCAACCCCGACTCGGTCAACCTGCTCGTGGCCTCGGAGGCCACGGCCGGCGAAGAGGCGATCGGCGTGCTCTCGTTTCTGGCCAAGGTGGTCCTGCGGATCGCGCCCGTGGCCTTCGGCGTGGGCGTTCTGGCGGGAACGCTGGCCTTGATCTACGGGATCTTCCTGATTCTGGCCCCGCCCGAAAACCCCGGCGAGGCCGTGGCGCTGCCCGGCTTCGAGAGGGTCGAACCGGCCGAGCTCGCGTCCAGCGGCGTCTCCCAGCGGGAGATCTCCAACCTGATGCCTGCAATGGCCACGGTCGCCGCGGCGCGGTCGATCCTGATCGCCTCGGCGCTGATTCCCTTGGCCGCGTACGTCGTGTTCCTCGTCTCGTACCTGTCGATCGACGTGCTCCGCGCGATCCTGTCGCTGCCCCGCAAGCTCGACGAGTTGAGGCCGGGCGAGGAGCAAGCGGAGAAGCCCGCGGATTGAGGCCCCGAGGGCGGGCCTTGCCGCGGGGGGACGGGGGCGACGAGCCGCCGGGAATCGCTCACACCCCGCCGCACGCGCCACACCGTTCGGCGCCGTCCCAGCAGTAGGTGCAAAGTTGCTCCTTGGGCAGCCCGATCGCCGCGACCAGGTCGCCGAGCTTCTGGTACTTCAGCGTGGTGAGGCCCAGGCGGCGACACACGCGATCGACCATGGTCCGGTGGCGGTCGGAGTCGGGATCGACGTACTCGTCGAGATGCCTGTCGGGCTCGCCCTCGACCTCTTTGATCGCCTTGCGCGCGGCCAGATCGAGTTCCGACCTTGAGCGGGAGAAGTTGAGGAACTTGCAGCCGTAGACCAGCGGCGGACAGGCCGGGCGCATGTGCACCTCCTTGGCTCCGTAGTCGTAGAGCCGCTGGATCGTGTCCTGGAGCTGGGTGCCCCGCACGATCGAGTCCTCGCAGAACAGCACGCGCTGCCCCTGGATGAAGTCGCGGATGGGGATCAGCTTCATGCGGGCGACGAGGTCGCGGATTCGCTGATCCTGGGGCATGAAGCTTCGCGGCCAGGTCGGCGTGTACTTGACGAAGGGGCGGCGGTAGGGCACGCCCGCCGCGTTCGCGTAGCCGATGGCGTGCCCCGTGCCCGAGTCGGGGATGCCCGCCACCACGTCGACCCGGCAGTCGTCGGCCCGGGCCAGGGCCTCGCCGCAGCGGTTGCGGGCCAGCTCGACGTTGATCCCTTCGTAGTTGGAGGCCGGATAGCCGTAGTACACCCAAAGGAAGGTGCAGATCTGCAGCTCGCCGCCAGGGGGCCTGAGCGTCTCGGCGCCCTCGGGCGTCATGCGGACAATCTCGCCGGGGCCGAGGTCGCGCTCGGCCTCGTAGCCCAGGTTGGGCAGGGCGCACGTTTCGAGCGTGGCGGCGAGCGCGCCGTTCTTACGCCCCAGGATGAGCGGCGTGCGCCCCAGCCGATCGCGGGCCGCGTAGATGCCGTCGTCGGTCAGCACGAGCAGGGAGCACGAGCCTTCGATCCGCTGCTGGGCGTATTGGATTCCGTCGGCGAAGGTCGATTGGCTGTTGATCAGGGTGGCCACCATCTCGGTCGGATTGATCGCGTCGCCGCTCATCTCCGAGAAGTGGGCCGCCTGCCGGCTGAAGACCTCCGAGGCCAAGGCGTCGAGGTTCTGGATCCGACTCACGGTGACCAGGGCATAGGTGCCCAGGTGGGAACCGATAATCAAGGGCTGGTCTTCGTAGTCGCTGATCACGCCCAGCCCGAGGCAGCCGTGCAGCTTGGGCAGATCGTCTTCGAGCTTGCTACGGAACTGGGCGTTGGTAATGTCCTTGATGAACCGCGTGAACCCGCGACGGTTTTTGACGACCATGCCGCCCCGCACCGTGCCGAGGTGGGAGTGGTAATCGGTTCCGTAGAACAGGTCGGCCACGCAATCTTTCGTCGAGGCGACGGCGAAAACTCCTCCCACCGCGGGTCCCTCCCGATATACTGAAGGTTCGGCCCGCGTCGTGTCGCGGGCTGACGGCCCCCTTGATAGGCCGCCGCTGCGCGGGCGTCAAGTGGGGCGGCGCGGAAACCGGGGCCCCCCTTCGATGCCGCCCGGAGGCCGCCCCGACCGGGAACGCCAAAGCCCCGTGGAGGCGTCATGAGCCACCGTCGCCTTGCAGAAGCCGTGCCCGCCGGGCTGCTGATCGTTGCCCTGCTGGGCTGCGGCTCGCCCGAAACCCCGTCGCTCGACCCGAAGCCTTTCGGGGCGGCGGTGGCCGACTACTTCGAGGCGAACAACATGGGCATGGCGATCCGGGAGATCAAGGCCGGCCCGACCGTCGACGGTTCCACGGCCAACCTGACGGCCTCGTGCACCCGCGCCGACGTGGGTGGCCCCAACGTGACCTGGACCTTCCGCTTCGAGCAGACCCCCGACGGGAGCTGGAAGGCCGTGGGGCACGAGAAGTAACGATCGGCGGTGGGAAAGTTGCGATCCCCCAAGGCGGCCGGGTGGTTCTGGGCGTCTTCCCACCGTGGGGCACGTTTCCAACATGCCGTTGGATTGCAGGCACGTTGGAAACGTGCCCCACAACGGCGCGTGGAAGTCACAGCCGAGGACGGTGACATAACGCGGCCCGTGGCCGCAACCAAGCAGGGGATAGGCCATGATGGAACGCTGGGAATGATGGAGTGTTGGAATAATGGGATTCGGCACGGGCGGGGCCCATCACTCCATCACTCCAACACTCCATCACTCCAACACTCCATCACTCCATCACTCCACAACGTGCGCGCACGGCGCGTAGGAGTTGCAGCGTAGGACTTTAATCCACCGGCCCGGGGCGCACGATCGTCGGGGCGCTCCGGATCCGGGGACGGATGGCGAGCCAGTCGATGCCCTGGAACTCGGGGTCGTCGATCGCGCGGACCTCGACGTCGCCCCGGTAGGGGCACATCGTGTCGACCCAGGCGATCAGGCGTTGCAGGCTGATCGGATCGACCCGCACGTCGTGATGCGTGCCGCTTGCGGCAATGTCGATCAGCTTGCTGCGGTACGACAGGGCGGTCATGGGCTTGGGGGTCCGGTACGCCTCGGGATCGCGCTGGTCGTACGCCTCGACGAGCAGCGTGTTGGCGATGCCGAACCCGGGCGGCGGGTCGTCGGGCTTCTCGTAAGGCCGACCCCAGGTCGGGCGCCCGATCAATGTGACGTAGGGCTCGTCGAACATGAGGAACCCCGGGCGCCGCGTCAGGTCGAGGGTCTTGCGCCCCTCGCCGTCGCCCTGGTGGCACTTGCCGCAGTACTCGTCGAGCACGGGCTGGACGTAGCGGTCGTAGCTGACCGTATCGTTACCCCACGGGGGCGGCGCGATCGCGCGGGGCTCCTGCGCCAAAGCCATCGCGCCGATCGCGTGCTGCGGCGCGGTGCTGTGCAGCTCGTGGCAGCCGAGGCAACCGCGGCGCTCGCCGGGCATCACGCCGGTAAAGCTCCGCATGGTCTGCAAGGCCCGGTGGTTCTCGTCGAGAAGCTGGAAATGCAGCGGGATGCCCGGCGGCGCGTGGAAGGCCACCGAGCCGTCGACCTCGATGGGCACGGTGCCGAGCACCCGCTTGACGCCTTCCGACTGCACCATCGAGACGACCGGCCCCGTCGAGATGTAGGGTCGCTTGTGCCAATAGGTGTAGGTCTTGTGCTCGATGTTTAGCACGCGCAGGTACTTGGCCCTTCCTCGCAGCTCGGGGGGCGCCCCGTGGTAGACGTTGCTGCTGTAGAGGACGCCGCCTTTCGGATCGAGGCGTTCGTCGCGGGTCGGCCAGGCGACGCGGTCTTCGATGACCGGCGGGCGCCGCCGGGGCTTGAGGGGCTGGGCGTGGAACACGTGGTTCGTGCCCTCGTACACGAGTTCGCGGTTGCCGTCGACGTCCATCAGGTAGAGGACGAACTTGCCGTTCCGATTGGCCGACACGAGAAAATCCTGCTCGCCGAGCGGATGGGGCGAATAGTAACCGGCGTAGCGCCCGCTGGAGTGGTAGCGCGCCGACTCGACCGGATCGACCGGACCGTTGCCCGACTCGGGCCACTCGACGTCGGCGGTGACCTTCGTGAGGCCGTCGGGAAAGTTGAACCCCTGGTCGGGGTCGATGATGCCCACCGAGCCGCTGAACCAGTTGTGGTGGGCGCTGCCGGTGAACATCACCCGGCGGCTGCCGGGGATGCTGCGGGCATCCTTGAGCAGATCGGGCCAGACCGTCTGGTTGCCCCAGAAGGTATTGACCTGGGTGCCGTCGGGATTGACCGTCCAAAGCCCCTGGGCCCGCCACAGCGGCTTGTCGGTGTACTCCCAGCGGGTGTAGATCACCCGGCCGTCGTTCATCACCGAGGGCAGGTAGTCGGGCTCGTTGTTCCGCGAAATGAGGTAGATGTTCCCGCCGTCGCGATCGCAGCGGGCCAGCACGAAGGCGTTCGTGGGCGGCATGCAGCGCACGTAGGTATGCCCCCGGGTCGTCGAGAACAGAAGGTGCTCGCCGTCGGGCAGGTAGATCGGGTCGAAATCGTCGTAGGGCCCGTCGGTAAGCTGCACCAGGCCCTTGCCGTCGACGTCGATCTCGTACAGGTGAAACGACTTCTCGTTGTGCGGCTTGAAGCAGAAGACGACCTTCCGGGCGTCGAACGACAGGTCAGGCCGCCAGAACGAGCCGTGCAGCGGCTCCTGGGGCATGAGCTGCCGAACATTACCGCCGGGCGAAAGCCCCTCGAGCACCAGCAGGCGCCCGCCGGGCACGGCCATGTAGCCCAGCCGGTGCCGGGTTTCGTGAGGCCACTCTCTTCCCTGGGGGAAGGGCGCGTCGACCAGCAGCACCTTGTCGAAATCGACGACCGGATTCGCCAGCGCGATCGCTCGCTTCACCTCCCGCACGCGAAAGTAAAGCGCCGGATCGGGCTCGGTAGCCGATTCAGCCTGCCGGGCCAACTCGTCCAGCGCGGCCCGTTGCTTCGCAAAGTCGACCCGGCCGGGATGGTTCGAGGCGATTCTCGCGGCCAGCTCGCGCGCCCAACCGATTTCCTCAACGATCCGCGCGGGCGTCGGGTTCTCGTCGGCCTGGTGAAGCCAGTCGCGCTCGAGGGCCTCGCACGCCTCGGCCGCCGAGAGGCTGCGGGTTTCGGGCGTCTCGGGAGGAACGTAAGGGGCCACCGCCTCCGACACCCGGGGACGAAAATCCACGCCGCGCCCCGCTTCGAGCACGATCTCGATCCAGTCGGGGGCGAATCGGGCCGCGTCGCCCGAGGCGCACAGGGCCTCGTATCGCTTCGCGATCTTCTCGGCCTCTTCCCATTTCCGGCGCTGCTCGGCGGTCTGCGACTTCCACTGGCGCTCGGTCAGCGGCTTATACTCCAGGAGCAACGCGACCAGCCGGCCCGCCTGGCGCCGGTCGAAGTCGTCGTCCTCGGCCAGCAGGTACTCGATGGGACTGACGCCGGCGAACTCGGCGAACGCCGCGTAGTCGTCGGGAAAGTCGGCCTTCAGTCGGGCCAGAAGCGCCCCGGCCAGATCGCGGTCGAGCCGCGTCGGGCCTTCGACGAGCCCCTTGCGCGCGCCGGCCAGGGTTTCGGCGAACGAGCCTTGGGGGAGGTAGATCCCGGCCAGTTCGGCTTCGAGCTGTTTCGCGTACTCGGCCAGCGACTCAACGCCGCTTCGGTAGAGGCCGGCGACGGCTTCGGGCGCCAGGGCGTCGGCGTAGATGCGCAAATCGTCGAGCGACCCCTCGAAAAACTCGCCCTTGCCGCCGCTGGAACCGATGAACGCGGGCGCGCCGGGCTGGAAGGCGACGACGCCGGTGCGCTCGAACGAGCCCACCTCCTCGCCGTCGAGATACACCCGCATGACCCGGCCGTCGAACGTGGCCGCGCAGTGGTGCCACGCCCCGTCGAGCACCTGGGCCGGGTCGATCGGGGCGTCGCATTCCTCGTACCCGTCGACGTTCAGCCCCAGCGAAAGGATCGTGCCGTTGTTCTGGAACGAGAAGAGCAGGCGCTCGGGGCATTCCTGGCGGAAGATCTCGCGGTAGCCCGACAGATTCGTGGGCCTCGTCCAGGCGGAGAAGGTGATCTTGGCGATCGGCTCGTCCCGCGCGCCCAGGTCGACCCGGAGAGCGTGGGGGCCGGCCAGATCGAGGGCGTTGCCGTGGACGCCGCGCACCCGCGCCACGCTACGATTGCCCACGGCGTCGAGGCACTTGCTGCCGGACAGTTCGTCGAAGGTCCAGTGGGCGATCAGAGGCTTGTCGATTTCGAGCGGGGCGAGCGCGTCGTCGCCTGCCGCCGCGGCCGAGGCGGCACACGCCAGGGCGCACCGAATCCATCGAAGCAAGTTGACTCGAACGGCAAGCATTCGAAACCTCCTCTTAAGATTGCGCGGCGCCTCATGGGTTCGCCCGCTTACTGCCACGGTAGTCGTGGCCGGCGACCGGGTCAACCGCGTCGTCTTCGACCCGCATGAAGCGATCGATCGCGTGGCGTCAAACGCCCCGGTCCGTCGGCGAGTCGCGGCGGTCGCGCTGCGCCGGTTCCCATGGGGCGAGGCAGGGGCCTATCCGATCGTTTCGCGCAGAAGCGCCGAGGCCGCCGCGGCGAATCGGCGGCCCGCCTCGGGTGTGTACGGTGGAAGGTCGAGGATGCCGGGAACGGTCAGCGCCGCGTATTCCCCCGCCTTGTAGGCGTTGGGGTCAGGCAGATAGCCGATCAGGTCGTCGGTGTAGCCCACCACCAGCGTGTGCTCGGCGGGCGAGTCGCGGCGGATGGTCAGCCCGTAGCAACTGTAAAGCTCGGCCGGGTGGAACAGCAGGCCCACGCCGCCCAACTGCATGGCCGAGACCGGCACGGCCAGCGTGGTGCGGCTCGCGTCCCATCGGGCCGCTCCCTCGGCCCAGTCGGCGGCGAATCGCTCGTCGACGTAGGTGCCGCTCTTGCACTGCGACGGGTCGTTGCGGTACTGCTCCAGCCGCGCCTGCAGCAAGGCCACGTCGAGCGGGATCGGCGTCTCGACGCTTCGGATCCGCAAACGATCGATCGTGACCGGCTCGGCCCGGTCGAGGGCCCGGTCGATGCCCGCGTGAACCGCTTCGGCGACCTTTTCGGGCACGCCCAGCCAGGGCTTGCCGTCGCCGGGATTCACGTCGCCGCAATGGCCTTGCAGGTACGAGGGATCGAGGTCGTTTCGGCTTCGCGTGAGTTCGGCGACCAGGCCGGGCCAGTCGGGGCCGGCGTTGTCGTCGGTGTAGCAGACCGGATGCGACGAGAAGTGGTACCAAAGGCGCTTCGGTTTGCCCGCCCGCTCGAATAGCAGCACGTGCAGCATCGTGTCGAGCCAGCGGTCGTCGTCGGTCGCGTCGGGGCCGAACTGCTCGTCGGTCTTCCAGGTCGAGGTGGTGCGATTGAAGTTGCCGCCCACGACGCGGGCCCGGCCCATGAGCATCTCGGCCGGGGCGAGGTCGTCGTGGGCCAGTTCCACCGCGCGCACCACGTCGGCTTCGACCTTGGCCATGTACTCGGGCGAGATCGCGCCCCATTGGCGGAAGTAGCGAAACGTAGGCATGGAATGGGTGTGCGTGGCGGCCAGACGCACGTGCGCGGCCGGAATGCCCACCCGCTCGGCGACGCGGCGCTGCACGCGCCCGGCGAGTTCGCGCGAGACGGCGCAGACGTCGAGCGACACGACGGCCGCCCGCTCGCCGCCGTGCGCGAGCACCAGGGCCCGCGCCGCGGTGGGCTGGCGAATGCCGGTAATGCGGCGTTCCTTGCCCGGCGCCCGGTGGAACCCGGCCATCTCGATCCCCAGGGGCGGCGTCGTGTCGACCCGGCCCTCGCCGACGGCCAGGCCCGACGACGGGGCTGCCCGGCCGACGACCGGCCGGAACCCCAGTCCGGCGATGCCCGCCGCGGCAACGCTTCGCCGGAGAAACTCGCGGCGGCGCAGCGCATGCCTCGCGTGCGACAAAGGTTGAGGGTCTCGTTCAGGAGAGCGTTCGCGAGCCATGGGCGCCTTCCTTCGAAGCGGTTGGAGGGGGATCGTCTCATGCCGACGCGTGCATGATAACCCAACCGATCGATCCCAACCAGCATCCGCGGCTCGGGCCGGCGCGCCGCGGCGACCGCCTCCCAAGCCGCGCGTGCCCCGAAACGCTTGGCCCAAACCGTGTTGATCCCTCGCGGAGAACCTGCGACGATGAACGAGGCCGGCTGCCGTGGCGAATGCCTCATGCCGCGAGACCTCCCGTGCGCATCGTCCTTCCAATCCTGGCGTTGTTGTGGGCTTCGCCTTACACCCTGCTCGGCCTGCTGATCGGCCTGACAGGCCTCGCCACCGGTGGCGGCGCACGGCGCCGTGGCCGCGTGATCGAGTTCTACGGCGGGGCCGTGCGGTGGTTCGTGGCGCATCTGCCGTGCGGCGGACAGGCCGCGATGGCCGTCACGCTCGGCCACACGATCCTCGGCCAGACCGGCGCGGGCCTGGACGTGGCGCGCAACCACGAGCTGGTGCACGTCGCCCAGTACGAGCGTTGGGGGCCGTTCCTGGGGCCGGCCTATCTGCTCGCGTCGCTGGCGCTTTGGTCGATGGGCCGACGGGCCTATCGTGACAACCCCTTCGAGCGCGCCGCGTTCGACCGAGAAAGAACCGGCGGCCTCCCTTCCGGGAAGCCGCCGGGTTAAAACGGGGAGCTGACATGGATCGCCGGGCCGGCCGCGCCGGTCGAACGCGCGCGGCCCGGTCGGGACCAAAAAACCTGGCGCTTCTAGTACATGTCGTGGCCCGCATGCGCCGGGGCGGACTTCTCTTCCTTGGGCTTCTCGGCGACGAGGGCCTCGCTGGTCAAAAGCAGGGTGGCCACGCTCGCGGCGTTCTGGAGGGCGCACCGCGTGACCTTGGTTGGGTCGATCACCCCTGCCTCGACCATATCCTCGTACTTGTCGATCGCCGCGTTGTAGCCCATGGCGCCGTCCATCTCGGCCACCTTCTCGCAGACGATGCCGCCGTCCTGGCCCGCGTTCGCCGCGATCTGGCTGAGCGGATGGCGGCACGCGCGGAGCACGATGTTGTAGCCGACCTCCTCGTCGTGGCTGAGATCCTTCGGCTTCAGCGACCTCGATGCCCGCAGCAGGGCCACGCCGCCACCGGGAAGGATGCCCTCTTCGACGGCCGCCCGGGTGGCGTGCAGGGCGTCTTCGACGCGGGCCTTCTTCTCCTTCATCTCGCTCTCGGTCGCCGCTCCCACGTTGAGCTTGGCCACGCCGCCGGCCAGCTTGGCCAGCCGCTCTTCGAGCTTCTCGCGGTCGTAGTCGCTGGTGACCTTTTCGATCTCACGGCGGAGCTGCTCGATGCGGCCCTTGATCTCGGCGCTCTTTCCGCCGCCCTCGATGATCGTCGTGTTGTCCTTGTCGATGACGATCTTCTTCGCCCGGCCGAGGTCGGCGAGCGTCACGTTCTCGAGCTTGCGCCCCAGGCTCTCGAACAGGGCCGTGCCACCGGTCAAAATGGCGATGTCCTCGAGCATCGCCTTGCGGCGGTCGCCGTAACCCGGCGCCTTCACGGCGGCGACCTTGAAGGTGCCGCGAAGCTTGTTGATCACCAGGGTCGCCAGCGCCTCGCCCTCGATGTCCTCGGCCACGATCAACAGCGGCTTGCCCGACTGCACCACCGACTCGAGCAGAGGCACGAGGTCTTTGATGTTCGAGAGCTTCTTCTCGTGAATGAGCACGTAGGCGTCTTCGAGCACGCACTCCATTGCCTGGGGGTCGGTCACGAAATAGGGCGAGAGATAGCCCCGGTCGAACTGCATGCCTTCGACCCACTCGATCTCGAGCCCGAATCCCTTGCCTTCGTCGACCGTGATGACGCCGTCCTTGCCGACGCGGTCCATGGCCTCGGCCAGCTTCTCGCCGATTTCCGTGTCGTTGTTCGCGGCCACGCTGGCGACCTGCGCCATCTCCTTGGGCGTCTTGATCGAGATCGACATCTTCTTGAGCTTTTCGGTGATGTCGGCCACCGCCTTTTCGATGCCCTGCTTCATCTGCACGGGGTTGACGCCCGAAACGACCGCGCGCAGGCCCTCGTTGAAGATCGCCTCGGCCAGAAGGGTGGCCGTGGTGGTGCCGTCGCCGGCCACGTCGCTCGTCTTCGAGGCGACCTCGCGGACCATGCGGGCCCCCATGTTCTCGTAGACGTCTTCGAGGTCGATTTCCTTGGCCACGGTCACGCCGTCCTTCGTCACGGTCGGCGAGCCGAAGCTCTTCTGCAGGATGACGTTCCGTCCGCGGGGGCCCAAGGTGACCTTGACCGCCTGGGCCAATTTCGAGACGCCGCGCCGCATGGCGTCGCGGGCTTCCTGGTCAAAAGCAATCATCTTGGCCATGTAACTTGTTCTCCTTTACTTGACTGGGCAGGCCGCAAGGCCGCCACAAGGTGTGTATTCGAATGGGTGACCGGGCTACTCGATGATGGCCAGGACGTCCTCCTCTCGCATCAACAGCAGCTCCTGATCGCCCACCTTGAACTCGTCGCCGGCGTAGGAGAGGAACAGCACGCGGTCGCCCGCCTTGACCTGGAAGGGGGCGCGGGTGCCGTTGTCCAGGAGCCGACCGTCGCCCACGCTGATCACCTTGCCCCGGGCCGGTTTGTCCCGGGCCGAATCGGGCAGCACGATGCCGCCGGCCGTGACCTCCTCCGACTCCTCCCGCTCGACCACCACGCGGTCGCCCAGCGGCTGCAGTTTCAATCCGCCCGACGTCTTCTTCTCTTTCTTTGCCATTTCGTGCGTGCCTCCGGAACTCCTCTCGAACTGGTTTTCTCTCTCAAACGGCTTGGCTCGATCCGACCGTTGGGCAAGTCGCCTGCCATTCCTGCCGACAAACCATGCTGGCAACCCGGGAAAGCAATCGGCGCGCCAAACGCCGGTGATGCGACAAGTCGTTATTAAACAACGCGTTACAAACCACCCCTTGCGTCGCCGGTCGCGCGAGGCCCGCCACGGCGGGCAAAACCCGGCTTCGAGAGCCCCACGCGACTGCCATTCTGACAGGACGCGGGAATCCAGAATGCCAAGCCCGCGGCGTCGCTCCCCATTGGCATGCCCCCCTCCGGTGCGGATTCCCGTCACACCGCAAGCCGCAACGGGAGTTCAAGGGGTGGCAAACGGGGTCCCGTCGAGCCTTCGTTCGTCACTTCTGCGCACCGTGCGCAGGTTGTGGGGCGCGTCTCCAACGTGTATTCGGGTTGTGGGCACGTTGGAAACGTGCCCCACGTTAGGACTGGATGCGACGGGCGACTCAACCGAGCGGGTTATGGGTGCCAACCGACGCGATTTCGCGTTTTCCTCCCCCCGTCGGAAGGGAGACGTGGGCGCCATCTCGCCCGCCGCGGCCCTCTCGTCGCCCCGAGGCCGGACAAGATCGACGGCGTTCCCGGCCCGTCGCGACTGCGTACGCCTTGGCAGCGCCGTTTTGGTCAACGGCCGGCCGGTTTTTCCAATCCGGCCAGCCGATGGGGGTAGCGCCGACCGTTTGAGGAGTTCCTTTGGTCAACGGCCCGGCCGTTCTTCCAGTCCGGGTAGCCGATGGGGGGGTCGCGTGCGGACCGTTCCGTCCCGGGGGCGAAGTCCTGTCCGCGTCGTGAGGCTGCCGTGCGCGATCCAGGCCGGGCAGTCTTTCCGGCCCCGCGCGCCAGATCTCCCGTCGGACCCGGCCGCACCCGGCCCGGCCCCACGACCGCACGCGGGGTGGCCCTCGCCGGCCCGGCAGCTCCCGTCGCGGCCGACCAGCCCCCAAATTCGTTGCCTACCCAACGACACCCCCGACGTCATTTATGCCCGCCCCCTCTTTTTCGTGCATACCGTCCATTTCGCGGTTCCCGTCCGACCGCCGGCCATTTTACCCGATGGGCTGGTCCAATTTCGAGGGACATTCTTCAAACAGTCTCGGGCGAATCGCGGTTGGTGGGAAGCGAGAAGATGCCGATCGGCGCGCGTTCGCCGGGAGGACTCGCTCCGGCAAGCCCCCCAACCGCCGGTTCGGAGCACCCGCCGCGTTGTTTTCGTATAGGCCCGCTTGACACGCCTCTGACACCTTCTTGCTCCCCGTCCGTCGTTCCGCCTTCAGGCGGTCTTCGCCGTGAGCCTCGGAGGAACCGGCTGAAGCCGGAACTACGAACGGACCGGCTGAAGCGGGAACTACGAACTCGCGGAGCCGGCACTTTCCATGCTCGGGGCGGCCGAGTATCATGACGACCGCGTTGCCGGGGTGGTCGAGCCTTTCGTGCGGACCGACCGGGCAGTGCAAACCCGCGGCGCCGAGACCACGCAAGCCACGACGAAGAGATTGCTGATGAAACGCCGAATTCAGCGCGGGCTGTGCGTCGCGGCGGTCGCCATGGTCGCGGCCGGGCCCCTGGCGGGCGGCGAGGATGCGGGCGACGGTCGCCGTGAGGGACAAACGCCGATGCGCGGTTGGGTGAAGACGGGCGCCTTGTCGGCCCCGGAGGCCCATCAGGCGGCCGCGGCGAGCGAGCGGTTCGTCTTCGCTATCGCCAACCGGGTCGTCGCCAAGTACGATCGGGCCACGGGCAAGCGGATCGCGCAGAGCCGGGGCGAGGCCGAGCACCTCAACAGCGGCTTCCTCTGGCAGGGCAAGCTCTACTGCGCCCACTCGAACTATCCCAAGATGCCCGAGCACAGCGACATCAAGGTGCTCGACCCCGAGTCGATGGAGTTGACGACGCTGAAGGGCTTCGGGGCCTCGGAGGGAAGCCTCACGTGGGCCGTGTGGCACGACGACCGTTGGTGGTGCACGTTCGCCTTCTACGGCGCGCAGAACGCGCGCACGTACCTCGTCGAGTTCGACGAGCAATGGCGCGAGCAGCGGCGCTGGCGCTATCCGCCCGAGGTGGTCGAACGGCTGGGCAGGGCGAGCGTCTCGGGCGGGATTTGGCGCGACGGCATGATCCTGGCCACGGGGCACGACGCGCAGGAAATCTATTGCCTGCGCGTCCCCGTTGAGGGAAGCGTGCTCGAGTACGTCGACACCGTGCCCGCGCCCTTCACGGGCCAGGGGATCGCCGACGATCCGGCCACCGGCGGCCTGGTGGGCATCGACCGCAAGAACCGGAAGATTATCTTCGCCGGCCCGGCGCCGCCGGGTCGGGCGGCACGCCCGTAACACGAAGCCTATCGCCGAGGAGCTTCTCATGCGCACTGTTCGTCGTTGTGGTCTCGTTCTGATGTTTGTCGTTCTGGCCGGCGCCGTGGGCCCGGCGGCCGAGGTCGACCCGTGGCGAGCCGTCTTCAACCCGCCCGAGCAGTTGGCACGCAGCGACGAGCCGGTCGTGTGCGTGCTCAACATCCAGCATCCCGACATCATTCGCGGGCAACTCGCCCGCGCGGGGGTCGAGCGGTACTCGGGAGAGCGGTTCCGCAGCCGGGTGGAGGAGCTTGCCGGCTTGCGCTGCCTGCACCTGCATTTCACCGAGGTGGCGGGCGACGAGTTGGACCGCCCCCACGTCAAGGCGATCCTGATCGGCGGGCGGTCGCGGGTGGTCCGTCCCGACCGCGATTCGGAGTTCTTCCCGCTGATCCGCAACACGAAGATCCCCATGATCGGCTTCTGCGGCGGAATGCAGTTGATCGCCAAAGCCTACTCGGGCAAGGTGACGGCGATGCGCAAGCTCCGTGAGGGCGAGGCCGATCCGAACCCCAATTACCACCCCGGCATGTTCAAGGAATGGGGTTTCCTGCCGGTGCAGGTCACCTGCCGCGACCCGCTGTTCGACTCGCTGCCCGAGGCGATCGTGGTTCGCCAGGCGCACGCCTACCACGTGCCCGTGGCGCCGCCGGAGTTCGACGTGTTGGCGTCGACGGCCGAGTGCCCCGTCGAGGCGATGAAGCATCGGGAGCGCCTGCTGTACGGCACGCAGTTCCACCCGGAGGGCTACGACGACGAGCATCCCCACGGCCGGGTGATTCTGCGAAACTTCCTCCGCCTCGCGGGGCTCGAGGCCCCGGCGCAGGCCGACGATCGTCCAGCGGCGGCGAGGCCCGTTGCCGATTCGTCCTACTTGCCCGCGATGATCAGGTCCAACCGGCGGCTCTGCTCCTCCAAGGGCAGGCCGCGACTGCCTTCGATCGTGAACCAGTCGCCGTAGCCGACCTCGTCGAGGGCGCGGCGCACGGCGGGCCAGTCGACCGCACCGTCGCGGATGTCGGCCGACTGGCGTCTTCCGTCGGGGGTGCGCTTCCAGTCCTTGACGTGGATCTTGGCGGTCAGCTTGCCCAGGGTGCGGATCCACTGCTCGGCGGGGGCATATTCGCCGTGGTTGGCCACGTCGAAATAGGCCCGGACCCACGGGCTGTCGAACGACTGGATGAACTGCGCGAACGGGCCGGGCAGACGCCAGAGGTTGTTGCCGACGTTTTCGATGGCGATGACCACGCCGGTTTTCTCGGCGGCGGGGATCAGCCGCCGGATCGCGTCGCGCGAGGCGTCGACGGCGTGGTCGTGGGCCTCGATGTACGCTCGGTAGGGCGCATTGTCGCCCGCAACGACCCGCCGCAGATGGCCCGTCGTTTCGTCGATCGCGATGTCGAACTCGGCGGGCGCGGGCATGGGCATTCCGCCGATGCGGCAGGGGACCAGGAGGATCGCACCCGCCCCGCACCGCCGGCCCGCGCGAAGCGACTCCTCGACGGCGGCCAGGTCGCGCTCGACCACGTTGCGGTCGCTGCTGTTGAAATCCATCCAGCCGCGGAGGATCGAATGGATCGCGATGCCGGTCTTCGCGGCGACGTGCGGGGCTTGGGCGATCATCTCGGGCGGGGCCTTGCGGATGTCGAATTCCAGGCCGTCGAACCCGGCGTCCTTCATCTTGCGGAGTGTCTCCTCGACGGGCAGGCCGATCAGGGCCTTCTTGTTGCTTTGCGGCCGAGAGGCGGCGCGCAAAGCGCCGCTTGCCGCCAGGCTCGTGCCGGCCGCGGCAAGGAACGAGCGTCGATCGACAACAGGGTTCATCGCAATTCCTCCCAGAGGGTGTCGTTACGGGCCGCGCCCTAGCGCCCCAAGTTTTCGTAGAGCTTTACGTTGCCGGTCGACGCTCCGATGCACGCGACGTCGGGGCGGCCGTCGCCCGTGAAGTCTTCGACGACGCAGTCGGCGGCCGCGATGCCTCCGTCGTCGAGGAGGGTCTTCTGCCACGACTCGCCCTGGGGATCGGCCGCCCGGTAGATCGACAGTTGGCGCCCGGCGCCGCGGAATCCGGCGACGATCTCGTCGCGGCCGTCGCCGTCGAGGTCGCCGACGGCCAGGGCATGGCCGTTTTCCATCTGGTCTTCGATGACCGTGCGGGTCCATTGGCCGTTTTGGGGCCGATAGACCACGACCTGGTTGCCGTGCCACGGCTCAATGGCCGCGAGGAAGCGAAACGCGCCCAGGCGGCCGACGCGCACCTCGCTGCTTCCGCACTGGGGCCAGGGCCGGCGATCGCCCGGGCTCAGGCGGGTCGCGCGCCAGGCGCGGGCCGGCTCGAGCCGGTGCAGGCCCAGGAAGCAGGCCGTGAGCAATTGCTCGCCCGGGCCACCGTCCCAGGTCACGGGATGAATCGCGTGCAGCACGCCGGCCGGCTCGCGCGAGATCGTCTCGCGCCTCCAGTCGCCGGGCCGGTACAGGGAGATCGGC
>Ga0334883_1002514_pt1 | contig 22289 bp, 15 predicted proteins | sample GraSluR1_MG_6_FD_207230 | JGI IMG/M metagenome (GOLD analysis project Ga0334883, IMG submission 207230) | Sludge microbial communities from methane-producing bioreactor in Wageningen University, Netherlands - Granular Sludge_09_05-R1 | ecosystem: Engineered > Bioreactor > Anaerobic >...
GCCAAGGGGGCGGGCCAACAACGAACGGCGGCGGCGCACAGGTCGCCGCCCTACAACGGCGCACGGCTCGGGGCGCCGCCGCTTTGTAGGGCGCGGGCCTGTACCGCGCCAAGGGGGCGGGCCAACAACGAACGGCGGCGGCGCACAGGTCGCCGCCCTACAACGGCAACGGCGCCTCACCGCCGGACACGGAGGCTTTCGCAGATGCTTCTACTCGACAGTAAGGTTGATGTGCTGGTGATCGGCGGTGGCACCGCCGGGACCATCGCCGCCCTTCAGGCCGCGCGCCTCGGGGCAAGAACCCTGCTCCTGGAGATGGGCGGCCAACTGGGGGGTACCATGACCACCGGCGGCGTCGCCTTCCCCGGCCTCTTCGATGCCTGGGGCAAGCAGGTCATCGCCGGGATCGGCTGGGAGCTGGTGAAGGCTACTGTGGAGCTGGACGGAGGCGAGCTGCCGGACTTCTCCCGGGTGCCCGAGCACCACTACGAGAATCAAGTCCGCATCAACCCCGGCCTCTACGCGGCCCTGGCCGAGCAGGCCTGCCTGGCGGCGGAGGTCGAGTTGTGCTACTACGAGATGCCCTTGGAGGTCGAGAGGACCGACGGCGGCTGGCGGGTGCAGACGGTGGGTAAGGCCATGCGACGTGACATTGAGTGCCGCCAGCTCATCGACTGCACCGGGGGGGCGGACGTGGTGGGGATGCTCGGTCTGCCCCGGCAGCGGGAGGACACGATCCAGCCCGGCACCTTCGGCTTCAGCCTCGTCGGGATCAACCTGTCCGCGGCCGACCCGCAACTCACCGCGCACCGGTACCAGGACGCCGTAACCAAAGGCACTCTCTGGGCCGAGGACTACTACCACGACTTCGGGCGCTTCGCCGCGCTCCTCCACGGAGCGTTCGGGCTCTGCCATGTGATGGATGCCGACGACTCCACCTCCCCCGCCGCCACGGCGAGCAACATCGCCGGTCGCGAATCGATGCTCCGCACGCTGCGCTTTGCCCGCACTCTGCCGGGCTGCGAAAACGCCCGGGTGCAGCGGGTGATGGGCGGCACGTCGGTACGCGAGACCTACCGCATCGTGGGCGAGACCCAGGTCACGGTGGAGGACTACCGCGCCGGCAGACGCTACCCGGACGCCATCTGCTACGCCTTCTACCCGCTGGACCTGCATGACGAGCAGGGGGTGTCCCCGGAGCCGCTGAGGCCGGGAGTGGTCCCCACCATTCCCTTCGGCGCCCTGGTACCGAAGGGGACAGAGAACCTGCTGGTTGCAGGGCGCTGCGTGGCCAGCGACCGCCTGGCCAACTCTGCCCTTCGCGTGCAGGCGCCGTGCATGGCCATGGGCCAGGCCGCGGGAGCCGCGGCCGCCCTGGCCGCCGGCACGGGAACCGCCCCCACGGCTCTGGCGCTTGAGAACATCAAAGCCGCACTGGAGGACCACGGGGCCATCGTGCCCTGAGCGGTACACCACGGCCGGTGTCTGTGTCACCTCAGGCGCGCCGACCTATCTCATCTCACAGGAGGACGAGCATGCCGCTGCATGAAGACCCCCACGTGTTGTCCGAGCAGACACTGGACCTTGAGAGGGCCCGCATGTCGCTACGCGAGGAGCTGGAGGCCATCGACTGGTACTCCGAGCGCATCGATGCCACCGGCGACAAGGTGCTCAAGGAGATCCTCGACCACAACCGGGCCGAGGAGAAAGAGCATGCCGCCATGCTCTACAAGTGGATCTGCGAAAACGACCCCGAGCAGGCCAAGGAAGCCGAGGAGCTCGAGGGCAAGAAGGTCAAGGACGTCCTGGCTGAGCACGAGTAGCGGGCGGAGAGGACGGCGGGGAGAACGGCTCACCACGGAGACACGGAGAGCACGGAGTTCCACGGAGAACGGCTCACCACAGAGAACGGCGAGTGAGGCGAGGACGGCGTTGTTCACGAACTCTGCCGCCGGTGCCTCTCTCCTGCCGTTCTCCTGCCGTTCTCCGCGTCTCTGCGTCTCCGTGTCTCTGTGGTCTGCCGTCCCGCCCCCGTGGCGCATCGCTGTGGAAGGCGCAAGGAGGACAGCTATGCTTCATCTCGGTATCTTCGGCATGCTGACGCTCATCCCCGCCGGCACGGCCGAGGCCGTGGAGACCCTCAAGCTTGACGAGATCCACCTGCGCGACCCCTTCATCCTGCCCGTGCCCGAGGAGGGGCTGTATTATCTGTACGGCACCGGCTGGCGCCTGCCGGGCGGGCCGGGGTTCATGGTCTACAAGAGCCCGGACCTGGTCACCTGGGAAGGACCCTACGCCGCTTTCGAGGCCCCCGAGGGGTTTGCGAGCGAGAACTACTGGGCTCCCGAGGTCCATGCGTACCGGGGCAGGCACTACATGCTGTGCACCTTCAAGCCCCGGGGCGAGGGCGGCTATCGGCACACCCGGATCCTGGTCTCCGACAGACCCGAAGGGCCCTACGGCTTCCTCACCGATGGCCCGGCCACGCCGGAGGACTGGTTCTGCCTGGATGGAACGCTGTATGTGGATGAGGCCGGCAGTCCGTGGATGGTGTTTTGCCATGAGTGGGTGCAGGTGGTGGATGGCGAGATCTGCGCACAGCGCCTGACGGAGGATCTCAAACAGGCCGTGGGCGAGCCGATCCTGCTCTTCCGCGCCTCCGAGGCCCCGTGGGGGCACAGCAATACGGGCACCGAGCGTAAGGGCGGTGTCACCGACGGCCCGTTCTTGCACCGGACGGCGGAAGGCGATCTGCTCATGCTGTGGTCGAGCTTCGGAGCAGGAGGCTACAAGCTGGCTGTGGCCCACTCGCAGTCGGGCACGATCGAGGGGCCGTGGGTACAGGAGCCCGAGCCGATCTTCGGCGATGACGGCGGGCACGGCATGCTGTTCCGGCGCTTCGACGGACGGCTCATGACCACATTCCACCAGCCCAACCGCGGCCCGCTGGAGCGCCCCCGGCTGTTCGAGGTCCATGAGGAGGGCGGCAGTCTGCGCCTGGAGCAATGGCGGCCCTAGCAGCGCGGCCGAGAAGTCCGGCCGGTCCGTTTCGTGTCATTCTGAGCGTCCATCTCGCGCAGCGAGATAGCGAAGAATCTCGTCGAATGCCGGGAGATGCCTCGAGCTGCTCTTGCCGGCAGCGGACGCCCCGAAAATGACATTCCCGGCGAAGGCCGGGCCTTGAGCCGCGTCTCCAGGTGTGGGGTCCGGCGCGTGAAGCCATTGGCGGGGGCCTCCTCGCCGGGTTGCCCACTTGCGCGTGGAACCCTCGGACGCATCGGGTGTCAAGCGAATCGGTGGGGGATCACAGGCACACGGGGACCGGCCATGACCGTGGGCAGCGGACGCAGTGGGCTCTCCATCTGGCTTTCCGGCTCGCTGTTTGTGGCGCTGCTGCTTGCTGCCGTCTCGGGCCTGGTGCACCTGTGGCGCTGCGGGCATTTCTCTCCCCGGCACTCCTTCACCGCCGAGCTCGGCGCCGGGCGTCGCCTGGCGATCGAGTACCGGCCACTCCCCCGGCCGGCGGCGCATCTCCGTGTCTGTCTGGTACTCTCCTCACCGACTACCGGTACACTTCAGTCGGCCGTAGTGCGCCGCGGCCGCTTGCCGCACACGGTGGAGTTCCGCAGGCTGCGCGGCGGACGGGTGTGGGTCGTTGTGGCAAGCGGTGGCTCCGAACGCACCGTGGAGTGTGCGCTGAGTGTGCGCGGGGGGCAGGTGTGGTACGCCGGGTGCCCCGAGGGGCTGCCGGGATGGGCCGACAGCGATGGCGGGGAGCTGCTGGCCCGCTGGGTGCTGCTCTGCGACGGCCGGCCGCCGGTGTACCTCAACTGGGACGGCAGGGCCCGGGGCACGCTGCTCGCCCACAGTCCACGGGTCCGGGGAGAGGCCCATTCCCTCTGCCTGCGCAGCGCAGACAGCCGCTACCGCGACGCTGCCGCGGTACCCACCTCCCACGGTGCCGTGCTCCTCAGTCGTGAGGCGTCGGGCAGGTCCGAGCCGCTCGCGGAGCTGGACAGCTCCCGCCGTATTCTGGTGGATGCCGACGGCTACCGATGGCTCTATGGGCCCGCCGAGGACGACCCGGTCACCCGCTCTCCGCGACCGGCGGCCCGGTAACCGCGCAGAGCCGCCGGTGCTCGGCTGTCTCCCCGCCGTTTCCCCCGCCGTTTCCCCGCCGTTTCCCCGCCGTTTCCCCGCCGTTTCCCCGCCGTTTCCCCCGCCGTTTCCCCCGCCTCTCCCCCGCCTCTCCCCGGGCATTGCACAGCCCCGGCAATTGCGGTAGAATGCCCCTTACAGCAGTGCGTAGCGGGTAGTTTTCCGGAGGCGAAAGGATATGTCCGAGAACACCGAGCAGTCAACGTGGAGAACCAAGGTGGGGCTTGCGGAGATGCTCCGCGGTGGCGTCATCATGGACGTGACCACCCCGGAGCAGGCGAAGATCGCTGAGGACGCCGGCGCCGTCTCGGTCATGGCGCTGGAGCGCGTGCCGGCCGACATCCGGGCCGAGGGCGGCGTGGCTCGCATGGCCGACCTCAGTGTCATCGAGAACATCATGAAATGCGTGACGATCCCGGTCATGGCCAAGTGCCGCATCGGGCATTTCGCGGAGGCCCAGGTGCTGGAGGCCATCGGTGTGGACTTCATCGACGAGAGCGAAGTCCTTACCCCGGCGGATGAGAGCTACCACGTTTGGAAGCACGACTTCAAGGTGCCCTTCGTGTGCGGCTGCACCAATCTCTCCGAGGCGCTGCGGCGCATCGTGGAGGGCGCCGCGATGATCCGCACCAAGGGCGAGGCCGGGAGCGGCAACATCGTGGAGGCCACGCGGCACATGCGCACGGTTATTCAGGGCATCGAGCGGCTCAAGGGCCTGCGCGATGATGAGCTGATGACCGAGGCCAAGAACATGGGGGCGCCCTTTGAGATGGTGCGTCAGGTGAGCGAGGAGGGCAAGCTCCCGGTGCCGAACTTCTCGGCCGGCGGCATCGCCACTCCCGCCGACGCGGCTTTGATGATGCAACTGGGTGCCGAGACGGTGTTCGTCGGTAGCGGCATCTTCAAGAGCGAGGACCCGGCCGCCCGGGCCAAGGCCATCGTGCACGCCACCACGTACTTCGAGGACCCGGTAGAGGTCGCCAAGGCCTGCCGCGGTCTGGAGGGTGCCGCCATGGCCGGCATCGACATCCGCACCCTCGACGAGACCCAGAAGATGGCCAACCGCGGCTGGTAGGTTCTGCCATCGCGCCGCCCCGTCTTACCGAGCCCCGGCTTGCTGCCGGGGCTCGTCGTCTTCCTGCGCAAGACTTGCCCGGAGGGCTGCATCGCCCTACAATAGCGGCAGGCTACGTTATCCTGGCCGCTCGTGAGGTCGCCGATGGACCAGGGAGGGTACATCCGTTCACACGCCGACGAGATTCTCCAGGGCGACTGTCTGGAGCTGCTGGCCGGTATGCCTGACGGATCGTGCCGTTGTTGCGTAACCAGCCCACCGTACTGGGGGCTGCGCGACTACGGCATTGACGGGCAGATCGGGGCCGAGGAGGACCTGAAGGAGTACCTGGATCACCTGGTCGCCGTCTTTGGCGAGGTGCGCCGGACGCTGACCGACGACGGGACGCTCTGGCTCAATATCGGCGACTCGTACACCAGCGGCGGGCGCAAGTGGCGCGATCGCGACAGGAAGAACCCGGCCCGAGCCATGAGCTACCGGCCCGACACCCCCGAGGGCCTCAAGCCCAAGGACCTCATCGGCGTCCCGTGGCGGCTGGCGTTCCTGCTGCAGGAGGACGGCTGGTACCTGAGATCCGACATCATCTGGCACAAGCCCAACTGCCAGCCGGAGTCGGTGAAGGACAGGCCCACCCGCTCGCACGAGTACATCTTCCTGCTGTCGAAGTCTGAGCGCTACTACTACGATTCGCTATCCATCCGCGAGATGGCCAACGGCGACGGTCAACTGCGGAACAGACGCACGGTCTGGAGCATCAACACCGAGGGCTTCGCGGGGGCGCACTTCGCCACTTTCCCCCCGGCCCTGATCGCGCCCTGCATCATGGCCGGCTCCGCGCCGGGGGACTGCGTCCTCGACCCGTTCTTCGGCTCAGGGACTGTGGGGGAAGTCTGCAGGTCGCTTCACCGGCGGTTCGTGGGCATCGAACTGAACCCTGAGTACTTGCAGATCGCCAGAAGGCGGCTGGGTGGTGACGGTCGCCTTCCCGAGCCGGGCGGATTGGCTGCGATGTCGGTGGGTGGCTCTTGTCACTCCTGCCCATGAACGCCTGTCGCTCCCGCATCTGCCCCCCGCCGTTCGCTGCCTCCACCCGTCCTCTGTGCCTCTCTGTGCCTCTCTGTGCTCTCCGTGTCTCTGCGTCTCTGTGTTCAGACGTCCTCCCCCGCTTCTCCGCTTCTCCCGGCGCATTGACGCCCCCTGTGGCCCGCTGTATGCTGGTACCGCTCGCCGAGCTCACCGGAGTAGGTGCAATCCGCATGGCCAAAGTCCAGGAGCAGAAGCGCCACATCGGCAAGCCCGATGAGTTCTACTGGTGCGACGAGATCCATCGGGAGCCGGGCTACCTCGTCCTGCGTTACGACGTGGTCAAGGCCGGCAGGATCTTTGATATCGAGATCCCGGCCGGTTCTTTGACCATCGCCCACTATCGGGAGAACCGCGGCCACGTGGTGTGGGAGATGTACGACCCGCAGCGGGCGCTGATCGGGCACCTGTTTCATATCTGCATGCCGCCGGAGATCGGACCGACCCACGTGGAGTATCTCGACCTGCTGGTGGATGTGTGGGTCTCGCCCGAAGGCGAGGTGCGCGTGCTGGATGAGGATGAGTTCGAGGCGGCGCGGGAGCAGGGGCAGATCGGCAAGGAGCAGGCGGCGCTGGTGCAATGCGAGCTTGAGTATCTGAAGACAAGTCACCGCGAGGTCATCGGCGAGCTGTGGCGGCCGGAAGAAGGCCTGTCGCCCCGTCGCTGACGAATACAGAAGGGCGTCTCTCATGTCCGGTATCTCGGTGGCCACGTGCCGCCCCTCGATCTCCAGGCTGTTTGCCCTGGCCTTCGTCACCGGGTTCTCGGGGGCGATCATGCCCGGGCCGCTGCTGGTGATGAACATCCAGCAGACCACGATCCAGGGCCTGATCGCCCCCATCGGCCTCATCACCGGGCACGCACTGCTGGAGCTGGTGACGGTTGCACTGCTGGTGGCGGGGCTGGGCGCGGTCCTGCGCCGCCCCCGGGTCCGCGGCGTGGTGGGGCTGCTGGGCGGGGCGGCCTTGGTGTACATGGGAGTGGACATGCTCCGCGGCGCGGCCGGGCTTTCGCTGGACCTGGAGCAGTCCACCGCCGAGGTGTACTCCTTCGGGATGCTGATGTTCTTCGGCGCCGCGGTCTGTGCGGCCAATCCGTACTTCCTGGGCTGGTGGGCGGCGGTGGGGATGGGGCAACTGGCGCAAATGGCGCCGCGCACGGTCTCGGAGTACCTGGCCTTCTATCTGGGCCACGAATCCTCGGATTACGTCTGGTACCTGCTGGTGGGGGTGCTCATCGTCGGCGGCCGGCAATGGCTCACCGACGGCATGTATCGCGGGCTGATCTACGTGTGCGGCGCGATCATCGCGTTGCTTGGAGTGTGGTTCCTGGTCTCAGGGACGAGGTTTGTCCTCGGCAGAACCGGGGAGACAGGGCAGGAGCCGGCGGCCTCCTGAATAACCCGGTCTGTGGGGCGCTCGGGACCGGTTCCACAGCGAGGGCCCGGGACCGGCGGCGGGGACATTGCACGCACAAAGGAGACGCCCCGGCCGCTGGCCGGGGCGTCTCCACGCCGTTAGGGAGGGCAGCTTTCGCTCGGGGCCTTGGGAGAGACAGCACCCCGACCGTTGCGCTGCAGTCCTGTTGACGAACCTGGTTATACGTTTGTTCGGTCAGGCGGCCCGGCGGCTCTCACCCCAGCTCGACCACAGTACCCTCTCTCACGGCGCGCTTGAGCGCGAGGCAGCAGGCGATGGACCGGGCGGCATCGCGGCCGCTGACCAATGGCGGCTCGCCGCTGCGGGCACAGCTCACGAAGTGGCCGATCTCCAGGGCGAACTCCCGGGTGGCATTGGCGCCGTCGTAGTCGATGGCAAGGCTCTTGGGCTCCTGTGCGTCACGGTACACGTACATGATCTCTCCGGGCCTGTCGAAGCCGCCCCGCCAGCGGACGATGGCCTTCTCGCAGGCCAGGAAGAACTCCTCATCGGCCACGCACCACTCCGAAGCCGTGCCCAGCTCCACCGCTCCCACGCAGCCATTGGCGAATTGCAGCAGGCCCAGGGCGATGTCGATCTGCTCCGGGTACTCGGCGGTGAGGAAGTTGCCGCCGATGCCGCGGATCGAGGCGATCTCACCGATGGTGTAGCGGAGAGTGTCGAAGGTGTGCACGGCGTTCTCCAGGATCGGCCCACCGCCGTCGTCTTCCTGCCAGAACCAGTGCTTGGGCACCTGGCCGGGGTGGTAGCGATAGTTGAGGCTCAGGGGCTTGCCGAAGTCGGCGCCCACATGCTGCTTGAGGAAGGCCGCGGCCGGAGTGAAGCGCTTCTTCTGGGCAATCATCAGGGTGACGCCGGCGGCCTCGCAGGCCTCTGTAAGGGCCAGGCAGTCCTCCACCGTGGGCGCCATGGGCTTTTCGCACAACACATGGATGCCCCGTGAGGCCAGCTCTTTGCCCATGGGCAGATGGGTCTTGGGGTTGGTGCACAGCGACACGCCCTCCGGCCGCGCCTCCTGTAGCATGGTCCCAAAGTCGGTGAAGGCCGCGGTGGCACAGTCGGCGGCGACCTTGGTGACCAGCTCCGCGTTGAGGTCGCAGACACCGACGAGCTCCACCTCTTCCATGCCTGCCATGACCTGGGCGTGAACGGCGCCGATACCGAGCCCGACGACGGCGAGTCTCATGGTCTGCCTCCGGTCTGCGTTCAGTGTATCGAGACGGCGCGGCGCCCGCGGGCGGTGCGGGCCCGCCGGCCGGGCCGTCTCGTCCCATCTGCGTCCATCGTGTCAGGAGGCGTCGGCACGCCGGTCACCGATGCTCGCAGGCAAAGTGATGGAGATGCGGTCCGTGGCCCGGTCCCAGGTGACCAGGCCCGCCAGGCGCTGGGCGGCCTGGCGCATGGGGATGAAGCGGAGCCGCCCCACCGGCATGGCGTCGACGCGGGTCTCGATACCCAGGCGGCTGAGCAAGACCTGCTTGCCGTCCGGGTCGTTCCGCACCTCGGCCCCCGTCATCTCTCCGAAGCTCCGGGCCTCGACGAGGATCGCGCCATCGTACATGAAGGGAACATCCACCGTGTAGGCGGTCTTGTCCACCTCGACCCGGGAGAGCGAGTGCACCGGGGTGCTGAGCACCGCGCCATTGGCAAACAGCAGGTTGGCATAGGCGTACGTCACCTGCGTGGGCAGCGGGATGGTGGCGGTCCACCAGGAGCCGGAGGCATCGGGGGCACAGGCGACCCGGCGCCAGCGCCGATCCGTCCAGCCCACATTGCTCACCTCGCCGTACCAGACCTCGGCCCTCTTGACGGCCACGGCGCCCTTACCGCGCACCTCCACCGCCGCCCCCCCCTCCACGGCGGCGGTGCGCCAGCCTCCCAGGGCCGGCGGAGAAGCGGCGTGCTCGCCCCGGAGCTTGACGGCCAGCCACTTGTAGTACCCATCCCGGGCGACGTCGTCCACCTTGTGGTCGAGGTTGGCGCGCAGGATCAGGTCGGGCGTAGGCTGGATCGCCTGCAGGGTGCGCATGAAGCGGTTCAGATAATAGCAGTTGTCATTGGTGCCGGTCACACCCAGTACGGGGACGCTGATATCGGCCACGTACATGGAAGCGTCGAAGTTGGCCTCCCAGGTATCGAACTCCTCCTTGGGGAGCCGGTCGAAGTACGAGTGCCAGGTGGAGCCGCCCCGGAGGTAGCCGCTGCCGTAGAGATTGACGAAGCAGGCCACGCGCTTGTCCAGGGCGGTGGTGAGCAGCCCCGTGGCTCCGCCCCAGGAGACGCCGAGCAGACCGATGCGGTCTCCGTCCACCTCCGGCCGGCCGCGCAGGAAGCTGATCGAGCGCATCTGGGCCAGCACGGCATTGTAGATGTAGTTGTCCGTCAGGTCGGGCTTGACGGTGAAGATCTGGCGCACCGTCATGTCGGGCCCGGTGGAGCGCGACTTGCCGTCGCGCTGCAGGCCGCCGCCGGGCAGGTCGATGGACAGCGCCGCATAGCCCCGGGAAGCGGCCTCCAGGACGCGATCCACCGTGGCGTAGCCGCCGCCGCCGTGGACCAGGAGCAGTGCCGGCAGCCGCCCGGTCTGGCTCACCGGGTGGGCGTAGAAGCCGAAGATCCGCACCGGCTTGCCCCGCCACTGATGGCTGGTGAAGCGCACCTCGTAAAGCCGGGTCCGGGCCCAGTTGGTGCGGCCGCGCACAGCGGCCATTGAGGTGTGCAAGTCACCGTCAAGGCGCAGGCCCTCGTTCACCAGGCGACGCAGAATGGGCTCGGTCGCGGCGGGCTCCGCCGGGGTGTGGATCAGGAGGGGTGAGTCGGGCTCCAGGCCGACCTCGGGAGCGGGGGCGACCGTGGCGTAGGCCGGCACCGCCTGCGGCGGCGGCGGGGAAGCCGCCCGGCAGGAGAGGCATGTGGCGAGCGCGATCAGGCCGTGGAGGGCCGGGGCGAGGACCGGGCGGCGGTGGTGTGAACTGTGACGATCTGTCATCCCGAAGCTCCTGGTGCTCCTGAGGCTGTCACGGGGCCGGTAACCGACCGGCCCCCATTCTACCCGGCGGGCAAGGCCGGTGCAAGGACGGCGGCACCGCCGGAGCCCAGACGTCGCGCCGCGCCGGCAGGCCCCGCGGGCGGAGCGTGGGCCGCACGCCGTGTGGCTCTCGGGCCCCTGGCTGCTCCGGGGCCGGACGCGACCGGCGTCCGGCCCCGCGCGTTTCGCCGCTCTTTGCGCTTCTCACGGAACCCTTCTCGCGCCGCCCCGATTGGCCCTCGCGACATCCGGCCGGCCCCGTTTCGGCCTCCCCCGAGCCCTCTGCCGGCAGTCGGCTGAGAGTGTGCGAATCTGGGTAGGTTTCGCGGCCCAATGCTGAACAGATTCGTGCCGCCCGGCAGCCAACAAAGGGCTGATAGCCTTGACGATTCGCCCCGATTCTGGTATACTCTGGTGGTGCCGGGGGGTATGCCTCCGGCACCCCAAGATCGAGACGCGAAGGTGTGCGGGGGAAGGCCGCTGAAGCGGTCGATATCCACCCCCCCACGGGCCTTCGTAGCGTGCTCACGATGGCAGGTTACTGCGGCGACTCGCGGGCTGATTGGTACAACCGTCGCACCCCGCCTGTTCTGCCATCCTCCCGTCGACCCACCACTGTGCTCGCGCGCGTCTTGCGACAGGTCTGAAGGCCTGTCCCGCGCCGCTTGTCATGCCACCTGTTTGGGGCTGTTTGCGCTGTGGCGCGCGCGGCGTTTCGTCTGGTGCCCTGGAAGGAGATCGCCCTATGCCCGACAGACAGGACTACAATGCCGCCCAGATCCGTGTGCTCAAGGGCCTGGAGGCCGTGCGCCGTCGCCCGGCGATGTACATCGGCTCCACCAGCTCGCGGGGTCTGCATCACATCATCAACGAGGTCGTGGACAACTCCATCGACGAGGTCTTCGTCGGCGTCTGCGACACTATCCGCGTACGCCTGCTGGCCGATGGCACCTGTGAGGTGGAGGACAACGGCCGCGGAATCCCCGTGGATATGCACCCGACGGAGAAGCGCCCGGCGCTGGAAGTCATCATGACGGTGCTGCACGCCGGGGGCAAGTTCGACGGCAGCGCCTACAAGGTCTCCGGCGGCCTGCACGGCGTGGGTGTCTCGTGCACCAATGCGCTTTCGGAGTGGCTGGAGGTCGAGGTCGCCCGCGAGGGCGAGCTCTACTATCAGCGCTACGCCCGTGGCATCCCTCAGGGCGATATGGAGAAGCGCGGCAAGAGCGACAAGCCCCACGGCACCCGCACCCGCTTTCTGCCCGATAGTGAGATATTCGAGACCATCGAGTTTGAGTGGGACCTGGTGGCCAAGCGCCTGAGGGAGCTTTCGTTCCTCAATGGCGGCGTGAAGATCATCCTGACCGATGAGCGCCCCGGCCACGAGCGCGAGGAGACCTTCCACTACGAGGGCGGGCTCACCGAGTACGTGCAGTACCTCAACGAGAGCAAGGAAGCCATTCACACGCCCATTCATTTCCGGCAGGAGCGGGATGATGTGGACGTGGAGGTCGCCCTGCAGTACAGCGACGGCATTCACGAGAACCTGGTCACCTACGCCAACGCCATTCACACCACCGAGGGCGGCACCCATCTGTCGGGGTTCAAGACGGCCTTGACGCGTGTGGTCAACAACTATGCCTTCTCCAGCGGGCTGCGCAAGGAGAAGGAGCGCAATCTCACCGGGGACGAGGTGCGTGAGGGCCTCACCTGCGTGATCAGCGTCAAGATCAAGAACCCGCAGTTCGAGGGGCAGACCAAGAGCAAGCTGGGCAATAGCGAGGTGGAGGGGCTCGTCAACTCCATCACCTACGAGCGGCTGACGGAGTTCATGGAGGAGAGCCCCGCGGTCGCCAAGCGGATCGCGGCCAAGGCGCAGACGGCGGCGAGGGCCAATGACGCGGCGCGGAAGGCGGCCGAGGCCACGCGCAAGACGGCCCTGTCCTCCGGCGGCATGCCGGGGAAGCTGGCGGACTGCTCCAGCCGCGACCCCTCCGAGTGCGAGCTGTTCCTCGTCGAGGGTGACTCGGCCGGTGGCAACGCCAAGCAGGCTCGAGACAGCAGGCATCAGGCGATCCTGCCGCTGCGCGGCGTCATCCTCAACGTCGAGCGCTATCGGCTGGACCGCATCCTGGACAACCTCGAGATCCGTGCGATGATCACGGCCCTGGGGACCGGGATCAACATCCACACCAACGGCAATGGGAACGGAGATGGGAACGGGAGCAACGGCGATCAGGAAGCCACCAGCAAGTTCGACCTGACCAAGCTGCGCTACCACCGCATCATCATCATGGCCGACGCCGATGTGGACGGCTCGCACATCCGCACCTTGATCCTGACCTTCTTCTTCCGCTACATGGAGCCCATCATCCGCGAGGGGCATGTGTACATCGCCCAGCCGCCGCTGTTCCGCATCAAGGCGGGCCGAGATACGCACTACGCCCTGGATGACGAGCACCTGGAGCGCGTGATGGCCGGTCTGGGGCGGCGCAATGTGATGGTCAACCGCTTCAAGGGTCTGGCGGAGATGGATGCCGGCGACCTGGCGGAGACCACGATGTCGCCCGAGAACCGCGTGATTCGCCAGGTGACCCTGGATGAGGCCGAGGAGGCGGACCGCATCGTCTCGATCTTGATGGGCGATGCCGTCCAGCCGCGGCGCAATTTCATCGTCGAACACGCCAAGGAGACCGAGAACCTGGACCTGTGGGCCTAAGGGGCCGGGCGAGAAGACGGTTCTGCCGTCAGGATGTCATGCTGAGCGGCTATCTCGCGCAGCGAGATAGCGAGGAATCTCGCTGAACGCCAGGAGATCCCTCGAGCTCCTCCCTCCGGGAGCGGACGCTGTGACAATGGTATCCCCGGCGAAGGTGGGGTCTCCGGCCGCACCCCTAGGCTCCAGCCGAGAAGCCCGGCCGGTCCGTCTCATGTCATTCTGAGCGTCCATCTCGCGCAGCGAGATAGCGAGGAATCTCGCTGAATGCCAGGAGATTCCTCGAGCTGCTCTTGCCGGGAGCCGACGCTCTGGCAATGACATTCCCGGCGAAGGTGGGGTTTCCGGCCGGACCTCTAGAACCCCGGCCGAGAAGCCGGTTCTGCCGTCAGGATGTCATTCTGAGCGTCCATCTCGCGCAGCGAGATAGCGAGGAATCTCGCCGACTGCCGGGAGACTGTTCGAGCTGCTCTTGCCGGGAGCGGACGCTCTGACAATGACATTCCCGGCGCAGGCGGGCTTCTCGGCCGCACCTCCGGGCACCCACCGAGCCGACCACGGGCGCGGCATCACCCTTGACGCCTTCCTGCGGCCCTGCCTGGCGGCGGGGACCGCTCGCAGATAACGGGAGCAAGCAATGGCTGACGATCAAAACAGCGCCGGAATCATCCGTCCCATCTCCCTGCAGACGGAGATGGAGACCTCGTACATGCAGTTCGCCATGAGCACCATCATGGCCAGGGGCCTTCCCGACGTGCGCGATGGGCTGAAGCCCTCGCAACGCCGGGTCCTGGTGGCGATGCGGGATGACAATCTGACCCCGGACCGGCCGCACTCCAAGTGCGCGGCCATCGTCGGGGCGACGATGAAGACCTACCACCCCCACGGTGATGCCTCGATCTACGGCACCCTGGTCCACATGGGGCAGGACTTCAACGCCCGCTATCCGCCCATCGACCCGATGGGGAATTTCGGCTCCGTCGATGGCGACCCCGCCGGCGCCCCGCGCTACACCGAGGCGCGCCTCTCCGGTGTCGCCATGATCATGCTGGAAGACCTGGACAAGGATACCGTCAACTTCCAGCCCACCTACGACGAGCGCCACCAGGAGCCCCGGGTTCTCCCGGCGATGTTCCCCAATCTCGTGTGCAACGGCTCGTCGGGGATCGTCCCGGCGTACGCCACCAATATCCCGCCTCACAATGTGGGCGAGGTGGTAGACGCCGCCATCGCCATCCTCGATGACCCGGACATCGCCACCGAGGAGATCATGAAGCTCATGCCGGGGCCGGACTTCCCCTCGGCCGGCTTCATCCTCGGCACCAAGGGCATCCGCAGCTACTACGAGACAGGCAACGGCTCGGTCACCATGCAAGCCCGGGCCGTCATCGAGCCCCTGGATCGCAGCCGCACTGCGATCATCGTCACCGAGCTGCCGTACCAGGTGTCCAAGAGCGAGCTTCTGATGCACATCGCCCGACTCCACGAGGAGGGCAAGATCGTCGGCATCTCCGACCTGCGGGATGAGACCGACCGCAAGGGGATGCGGGTGGTCATCGAGCTGCGCCGGGACGCCAACCCCAATGTGGTGCTCAATCAGCTCTACAAGCGCACCGCGATGCGCACCAACTTCGCCGTCAACTTCATGGCCCTCGTCCCCGTCCCCGGTACCGACGCGGTGGTCCCGCGGCTCCTGGGGATCAAGGAGTGCCTCCAGCACTTCCTCACCCACAGGCGTGAGGTCGTCCTCCGCCGCACCCGCTTCTTGCTCAAGCAGGCCGAGGACCGGGCCCACATCCTCGAGGGCTTGATCAAGGCCCTGGACGTGCTGGACGAGATCATCGCTCTGGTTCGTGCCAGCGCCAACCGTACTGAGGCCCGGCAGGGCCTGATGAAGGAGTTCGGTTTCTCCGAGAAGCAGGCCGAGGCCATCCTGTCCATGCAGCTTGGGCAGCTCACCAGGCTGTCCCGCATCGAGATCGAAAAGGAGATGGGCCAGCTTCAGGAGGCCATTGCCGAGTACCGCGAGATCCTGGGCTCCCACGACAAGCAGTCCGAGGTCATGAAGGGCGAGCTGCGCCGGGTCAAGCGCGAGTTCGGCGACGATCGCCGGACACGGATCATCCCCGGTGAGGCCGACGACATCACGATGGAGGACCTCATCGCCCAGGAAGACATGACCATCACCATCACCCACGACGGCTACATCAAGCGGCTGCCGGTGGATACGTACCGCCTGCAGCGCAGGGGCGGCCGGGGTGTGGTGGCCCTCAACAAGAAGGAGGAGGACACGGTCCGCGATGTGTTCGTGGCCACCACGCATCACATCGTCCTGTGCTTCACCAACCGGGGCATGATCTACCAGCTCAAGGCCTACCAGGTTCCTATGGCCAGCCGGCAGTCCCGGGGCACCCCGATCATCAACCTCGTCCCCATCGAGCAGGGCGAGAGCATCACCGCCATGATCCCCATCGAGAACTTCGATGTGGGCGGCTACCTGGTGATGGTCACCGAGGGCGGGCTGATCAAGAAGACCGCGCTCAAGGAGTACGACACCCCGTTGCGGGCCAAGGGCATCATCGCCATCAACCTGCGGGATGAGGACCGGCTGAAGTGGGTCATGTGGACGGACGGCACCAAGGACGTCATGATCTCCACCAGCGACGGCAAGTGCGTGCGCTTCGATGAGGGCGAGGTCAGGCCCGTTGGGCGCAATGCCGCCGGAGTCAATGCCATCAAGCTGCGCGATGGCGATAGCATCGTCGCCACCGCGGTGGTGGACAAGGAGGACGGAAACGACCTGCTGGTGGTGGGCGCCAAGGGTCTCGGCAAGTGCACGCCATTGGCCGACTACCCCCGCAAGGGCCGCGCCACCCAGGGCGTCATCACCCTCAAGGTCACCGAGCGCACCGGACCGGTGGTGGGTGTGCTGGTGGTGGAGGAAGACGACGAGATCATGTGCATCACCGGCCAGGGCGTCCTGATCCGCATGCCGGTGAAGGGCATCCGCAATACGGGCCGGAACGCCCAGGGCGTGAAGGTGGTCAACCCTTCGGAGGGTGACAGCGTCACGGCGGTCACCAAGGTGGTGCGCTACGCCGGCGACGGTCCGGCCGGGGCGATGGGCGACTAACAGCCCCCGCGGCCCTCGGCAACAGACACGGAACACAGGCCGCCCGGCGTCATGGTGACGCCGGGCGGTTTCGTTTGCTCTCCGGACACACCTGCCGCCACCGAGGCTCTGCGAGAGCGACGGCGGCCCGCGCCCTACATCGCTCTGTCCAGCAGAGCCACCACGTCCTCGGGCGTGACGCGCCGGGGGTTGGCCTTCGTCGATCCCGAGGCCATGACCGCCTCCACGATGGCCCCGTAGTCCTCGCGCCTGAGGCCGAAACCGGCGAACGGCCGCAGACAGCCCAAAGCGTCGCAAAGCTCCCGGGTCCACGCCACCAGGGCGGCCCCGGCTTCGGCCTCCGGACAGTCGGCGGCGACGAGGCTCGCTTCCCGCGCCAGGCGCGCGAACTTGCCCCTCCCCGCCTCGGCATTGAACTCCATCACGTACGGCAAGAGCAAAGCACATGCCTCGCCGTGGGCCAGGCCGTACAGCGCGCCCAGTGGATGGGCGATGCCGTGCACCAGGCCCAGTCTGGCGCTGGCCAGGGCCAGACCCGCCAGCATGCTGCCCACCGCCATGTTCTCCCGCGCCTCCCGGTGGGCTCCCTGCTCGCAGGCCGTGCGGAGCCAACGCGCGATGCGGACGGTGGCCTCCAGAGCCAGCGGATCGCTGAACGGATTGGCGCCTGCCGACACATACGACTCGATGGCCTGGGTCAGGGCGTCCAGGCCGCTGAAGGCGGTCTGCCGCCGGGAAAGCGACACGGTGAGCTCGGCATCCACCACGGCCACGGAGGGCATCATGCCGGCGGTGCGGATGCCGGCCTTCACCGCGCGTCCGGTATCGGTCAGCACCGAGACGTGGGTCACCTCGGAGCCCGTGCCGGAGGTGGTGGTGCAGGCCACGATGGGCGGCACCGGCGCCGTGATGGCCAGACCGCGCACGAAGTCGGCCGTGGGCGCGTTCTCCGCCGATAGGCCGGCGATGGCCTTGCCCGCATCCATGGCACTGCCGCCGCCGACGGCTATCACACAATCGCACCCGGCGGCGCGGAAGACCTCCCGGCCGCGGTCGATGGTGGCCGTCGAGGGGTCGTGCTCCACGCCCTCGAACACCGTGACGAACAGGCCGGCGGCCTCCAGGTCTCCGCTGATGGCCGCCAGCCGACCGGAGGCCTTCAGCGACCCTCCGCCCACCACGAGCAGGGGCCTGTGCCCCAGGCCGGCGACGGTCTTGCCCAGTCCGGCCATGGCGCCCCAACCCACGATGATCTCGCGCGGAGACCGCACGGTGAACTGCCGGATCACGGACATGGGGACTCTCCTTTGCAGATGGAGGCGGAGTCCGGCTACCGGCCCGTGGGCGACGCCTCCGGCCGAGCCGATGGAGCGCCCACTTTGGCGTACCGAAGAACGGACCCCAGCAAAAGGGGGCCCACCCACCGGCGGGCCCCCTGTGCTCTCTTGTGGTTTGGGGCGGTATGGGCGACCGCGCTACATGGGTGGCCCCATGCCCTCCATCCCCGCTCCGGGCCCTCCGGGGGCGCCGGGCATTCCGCCTCCGGGCATGCCGCCGCCCATCGGGGTGCCGCCGCCGGCCTGCTGCGTGGCCCCGCCCAGAGCCGGGGCCGCCAGGAACTTCATGCGCTCCGGCGGACCGCCGTCCACCACCAGACGGGCCTTGGCGCTGTTGAGCGCCCTCAACTGATCGCGGGTCAAGGTGAAGGTGTACTCGAAGTACCAGCCTTCCTTGCCGTTGAGGTTCAGCTTCGTGCCGCCGCGGAACTTCTCATCCTCACGACCGAACAGCAGGCGGTAGCGCTCGTCATAGTAGATCGTGGGCGGGTTCACCATCTGAGTGAAGATCGAGGGGCTCAGGCCCGAGGGCTGACTGGCCCGGACGATCTCCACATTCTCCGGGTCAAAGAGCCGCAACTGCACGTCCGCCCGTTCCCACAGGTTGTTCCAGACCTGAATGGTCTCATCGGCCAGATAGAAGGTATGCGGGCGCAGGAAGCCGTCCTCGTGGGTCATGAACTCGAACGGCGCCCGGCCCCAGCCGCGGTTGTCGAAGGGCTTCATGGCCCTGTAGAACTTGTTGCCATAGGTCTGCTGGCACTTGTCCTTGACGTGCATGACCACCGGGACAACCACGCTGAAGGTCTCCGGCAGCGTGGCTTCCCAGCGCTTCCAGCTTGTGGTGCCATCGGGGTTGCGCAGACTCTTGCGCTGCCAGTCGAACTGCAGCATCTGGGGGCCCACGTAGGGATAGCCCACCTCGAACCAGAAGTTCGACAGGGCGTCCACCCAGCGGTACCAGATGGCATTGACTTCATTGTGCTTGACGGCGGCCTCGACGTAGATCTTGTCCCACAGTTGGTTCCCGGGCCTGCCCACCAGCGGCGCGGCCAGCTTCACCGGGCGGTCCTCATACAGCCGACTGAGACCGTACCACTCATTGCGGGTGTGTTTCTTCAGATCGCCATTGCCCCTGACCAGGTAGAACTCGGGCAGCGGGACGGGCGCCTGGCCCTCCTGCATGAGGAACTCGCCATAGCTCATGGTGAGCTCCTCGGGCATGGCCGACTCGGACCACGTCCAGGGATTTCCCCCGCCGCCGCCTCCGCCGCCGGGCCCGCCGCCCATGCCGGGCATACCCATCTCGCCCGGCGCGCCGGGCATACCGCCCATGCCGCCCATCCCGGCGTCCGGCCCCATCCCCGGAGGAGGGCCCTGAGCGAAGGGCTGGGTGACAAACACCGCATAGCACGCCACCAGGGCGACAACAAGGGCTACAGAGAGTGTGATTACTCGCCTGGCACGCATGTGAAAACCACCTCGGCGGTCTGTGGTTCGCGAGGGATATTGTGCCTATGGTACGGTAGCGAAGTATATCCCCAGCGGGCGCAGACAGTCAAGGCCAAGACGACGGGCCTAACGGCAGGTGACAGGAAATAGGTGACAGGGACGGCAGAGGCAGCAGGGACGGCAGGGACGGCAGGGACGGCAGGGACGGCAGGGACGGCGGCCCGGAGAGTCCCTGATGCGAAAGCGCCAGGGCTACGGAGCGCGGCCGTTCCCCCACCCCGCACCCCCCAATCCCCTCCCCCCACGCCCCAAACTCCTTGCCGCCGACACTTGAGCCGGGCATAATGGTACCATTCGCTGTGCCCGCACTCTGAGGTGATTGCTTTTGAGCGCCAAGCATCGTCTGAAGCCCGAGCAGTTGCGATGGACCTGTGACCCGGCCAAGCTCGGGTTCGAGACGACCGCCGACCTTAAGCCCCTCACCACCGCCATTGGGCAGTCTCGGGCCTCCGACGCCCTCCAGTTCGGGGTTCGCATGCCCGGCGATGGCTATAACATCTTCGTATTGGGCCCCGTTGGCGCCGGAAGGACGTGGCTGGCCCGCAATGTCCTGCAGCAGGTGGCCCGCGAACGCCGGGCCCCCGGCGACTGGTGCTATGTGTACAACTTCGATGAGCCCAACGCCCCCAGGGCCATCTGTCTGCCCGGCGGCCTGGCCTGCGAATGGCGCAACGACATGGAGGCCTTCATCGAGGATCTGCAGCGCGAGATCCAGGTCGCCTTCGAGAGCGAGGAGTACATCGACCGGCGCGACGAGACGGTCAAGGACTTCCGCGAGCAGCGCCAGGAGGAGTTTGAGGCTTTCGAAAAGGAGGCCCAGGAGGCCAGCATGCTCGTGGGCCGCGGCTCAGGCGGCATCGTCGTCGCCCCGGCCAAGGAGGGCGAGGTGCTCAGCGCCCAGGACTACGCCGCGCTCAGCGACGAGGAGAGGGCGGCCATCGACTCCAAGCGCGAGGAGCTCCAGGAGAAGCTGGACGAGCTTCTGCGCAAGCACCAGAGGGCCGAGCGGCAGGCCCGGGCCGCGGTGAAGGAGCTGGACCGCGAGGTAATGGCCTTCGCCATCGCCCAGCTCTTCGAGGAACTCCAGGCCAAGTACGCCGGATACCCGCGCGTTCCCGAGCATCTGGAGCAGATCAGGGCCGATATCATCGAGAACGTCGGCATTCTCCGTGCGGGCCACGATGAGCCTTCCCATCCGGCGATGGTCATCGCCGGCGCCGTGGCCGGCAGCCACTACGACCGCTACCGCGTCAATGTGCTGCACACCTGTGACCCGAGGCAGGGCGCGCCGGTGGTCCATGAGACCAACCCCACCATCGACAACCTCACCGGGCAGATCGAGCACCGCACCCAGATGGGAGCTCTGGTCACCGACTTCACCATGATCCGCGCCGGGGCGCTGCACCGGGCCAACGGCGGCTACCTCATCCTCGAGGCCGAAGCCGTCCTCCGCCGCCCCTACGCCTGGGAAGCTCTGAAGCGCGCCCTCAAGAACCGCCGTATCAAGATCGAGAGCCTCCAGGATCAGCTCCGCTTCCTCTCCACCGTCACCCCGGAGCCGGAGCCGGTTCCGCTGGATGTGAAGGTCATCCTCGTCGGCACTCCCGACCTTTACTACCTGCTCTCGGCCTACGATCCGGACTTCCCGAAGCTGTTCAAGGTCAAGGCGGACTTCGAGGTCAGCACGCATCGCAACGCGGCCACGGTCAAGCGCTACGCGCGCTTCATCGCCACCCTCTGCCGGACCGAGGAGCTGCCGCACTTCGACGCCGAGGCCGCGGCGCTGGTGATCGAGCAGGCCGCAAGGCTTACCGCCGACCAGACGCGGCTCACCACCCGCTTCGTCGAAGTGGCCGACCTCGTCCGGCAGGCCGCCTACTGGTCCGGGGCCAACGGGAACCACGTGGTCACCGCCGCCGACGTGGAACGGGCCATCGCCGAGCACGTCCGGCGCTCCAACCGCATCGAGGAGCGTGTCCAGGAGGCCGTCTTGCGCGACATCATCATGCTCGACTTCAAGAGCGAGGCGGTCGGACAGGTGAACGGCCTGGCCGTGGTACCCCTGGGCGACTACTGGTTCGGCCGCGTCAGCCGCGTCACCGCCAGGACCTTCGTGGGCCGCAGCGGTGTTATTCAGATCGACAGGGAAGCCAAGATGACCGGCCGCCTCCACGACAAGGGCCTGCTCACACTCAACGGCTTCCTGGGCCAGCGCTATGCCCGCCACAAGCCCCTCACCCTGGCGGCCTCCCTCACCTTCGAGCAAAGCTATGAGACGATCGACGGCGACAGCGCCTCCACCGCCGAGCTGTACGCCCTGCTCTCCAGCATCTCCGGCGTCCCCATCCGCCAGAGCATCGCGGCCACCGGCTCGGTGAACCAGCTCGGGGAAGTCCAGGCCGTCGGAGGCGTCAACGAGAAGATCGAGGGGTTCTTTTCGGCCTGCAAGGCCAGGAACCTCACCGGCGATCAGGGAGTCATCATCCCCAAAGCAAACGTCGAGCACCTGATGCTCAGCCGCGAGATCGTCCGGGCCGTGGCAGAGGGCTCCTTCAGCATCTACGCGGTGAGCAGCATCGACGAGGGCATGGAGGTCCTCACCGGCGAGAAGATGGGCAGGCTCCGCAAGGACGGCACCTATCCGCCCAAGAGCATCAACCGCCTGGTACAGCAGGCTCTCGACGAGTTCGCCGATGCCTATGAGGGCAAGTCGAGCAACAACAGTAACGGCAAGGGATAGGGGAGAGGCGGGGAGGACGGCGGTGGTAACGGCGGTGGTAACGGCGGTGGTAACGGCGGTGGTAACG
>Ga0334883_1002517_pt1 | contig 22269 bp, 13 predicted proteins | sample GraSluR1_MG_6_FD_207230 | JGI IMG/M metagenome (GOLD analysis project Ga0334883, IMG submission 207230) | Sludge microbial communities from methane-producing bioreactor in Wageningen University, Netherlands - Granular Sludge_09_05-R1 | ecosystem: Engineered > Bioreactor > Anaerobic >...
TCCCGACCATCGTTCCGTTTCCCGCCGGGGGCGACGGGCCCGCCGGCGCCATCGTTGTCTGCCCCGGTGGGGGCTACTCCGGACGGGCCCCACACGAGGGCGATCCCATCGCCAAAAGGCTCAATGAGTTCGGCATCGCCGGCTTCGTCTGCCACTATCGGGTGGCCCCGTACCGCCACCCCTTCCCGATGCTGGACGCCCAGCGGGCCGTGCGCTGGGTGCGGGCCCACGCCGCCGAGTACGGCGTCAACCCGGAGAAGGTGGGCATCCTCGGCTTCTCCGCCGGCGGGCATCTGGCGGCGACCGTCGCCACTCATTACGACACCGGAGATCCGGAGGCCGCGGACCCGGTAGACCGGCTGAGCTGTCGGCCGGACGCGGCGGTGCTGTGCTATCCGGTGGTCAGCTTCGGCCGGTTCCGCCACACCGGCTCGATGCACAACCTCATCGGCGAGACACCGCCCGAGGAGTTGCGGCAATCGCTGTCCAATGAGGACCAGGTCACCCCGGACACGCCGCCGACGTTCCTGTGGCACACCGCCGATGACGCCGGGGTGCCGGTGCAAAACAGCCTGCTATTGGCAGACTCCCTGGCCCGTGAGGGTGTTCCCTTCGAGCTGCACATCTACCAGTCCGGCCGCCACGGCCTCGGCCTGGCGCCCGAGGACGCCCACATCGCCTCGTGGTCGCGGCTCTGCGCCGAGTGGCTCAAGGGGCTGGGGTTCTGAGGCTTGCTCCGGGAGCCGGAGAGGCGACAGGGGCCTTCGCTTGCGGCCCGCGCAATGGTATGATGTGGTCTGACCGCTTTCCGCGCAACAGCGAGGTGATCAGGTTTGCCGGCATATGCGAGCATTGACATGGAGCCCTCCGGCATCCAGAACCCCTACCGCACACTGGGCGTGGTCCGCCTGACAGTGGGCCTGGTTCTCGGCCTGGTGGCCGTGTTGTTCCTCCAGCCCCGCATCGGGCAGGTAGGGGCTATTCTCTCCGGGGAGGCCGCTACGGCCCCGATCGCAGCGGTCCTCTTCATCGCGCAGGTTCTTCTCGGCCTGGGAGTCGCGGTGTGGGGCCTGGTGGGCATCATCCTGGGGCTGCGGGAGATGCTGAGCTTCGCCGTCCCTCCCGACGCGCCCGGGGGCCTGCGGGACGCGGCCGAGGTCGCCGAGCAACTGCGCCAGGAGAAGCTCAGCGCCTACTCTGGCGCCGAGCCGCTTTGGTTCCGCACCTTCCTGGGCTTCCTCAGCGCCCGTGCCGGCTACCTCACCCCTATCCCCCGCAGGATCGCGCGCAGGCGGCTCCAGGTGGCCGGCTGGCTGTTGCTGGCGGTGGTGCTCTGCGCCGTGGTGGGCCTGGGGCCCGGTGTGCTGGGCCTCAAGGCCCTGGCCGTCATCCCGACCCCACCGGCCCTGCTGCTCGTGGTCTTCGTCCTGCTGGTGGCCTTCGACGTCGTGCTGTGCAACCTGTTGGTCCCGGGCAGCAGCCCGATGGCCCGCACGGCCCGCACCAGCCAGTACGTCGAGGCCGGTCTGGGCCCCCATGAGACCATCGCGGCGTTGAAGGCCGAGTGCGGCCGCTTCGGGACCCCCAGCTTCACCCCCCGGGTGTATGAGTTTCCGGTGGTGGAGAAGAAGGGCGGAGTGGCCGATACCGGCACCTGCCGCGGTGGACTGCTGTGCGAGAGCCGGGCCAGGTTCGATGGCTGGGTTTACGCCGTGCCCGCGGTGATGGCCCTGGGGCTGGGTTCCGGGCTCCTGCTCCTGGGCTACGGGGGCGTGTTCTTCGTCCTGGACCCTCTGCAGCTTGCCGCCGATGCGGATGCGATCGGGAAGATGGTCTACGGCTGGCTGATCTTCGTGGCGCTGATCTGCTACGGCCACGCCTACGTCTCCTACAGCGGACAGCTCTTCGGCATGGTGCGCTACGCCTCCATCATCGACGCCGCCCACCTGGACGGCACCTTCGGCCGCGTGCGTACCGGCACCAGCGGCGCCTCCACCAACCTCATGAGCGACAATCTACGCATCGTGGGTAACCTGAACATCTCGGTCTGCGGGGCGTGGGCGTATACCGAGGGCATGGGCCTGGACGGCCCGCGGGACCTGATCTCGCTGCACTTCGATGACCAGGCCGAGGAGGACGTGCGCGCCCTGATCGCGGTGCCACTGGAGGCCAAGCGGCGGGGTCTGGACATCGCCGGACCGAATCTGCAGTCCGAGCACCTGGCCGCGGTGTTCCAGGCGGAGGCGCAGATCGAGGGGGCCAAGGCTCGGGCCCGGACCCAGGGCGAGCTGGCGGCCCGAGCGGACGCCGCGGCCCTCCCCGCGCCGCCCGAGAAGCCACCTTTGGAGCTGCCTGAGGGCGTGGACCGCACCGTGGCCATGCCCGCTCAGGATGGCCCGCAGGAGACGCCGCCGTCCGACGACTCGGTTCAGGGTCAGATCGCCAGGCTCAAGCGCCTCCACGAGCAGGGCTTCATCACCGACCAGCAGCTCCGCGAGGGGATCGACAAGATCGTGTCCGGGCTGTGAGGCACACGGCGGGCACGTCGCTTGGCCTCTCCCACCGCCGTTCGTGATGGGATGTGCTTCGCCGTTCCCACGACCCGCCATTCCCGGCGTGCTCAGCCGTTCTCTGTGCTCTCTGCCGTTCTCTGTGTCTGTGTGTTGAGCCGTCTGCCTTCCCCGGTGGTGCCGTTCTCCGCGGAACTCCGTGCTCTCCGTTTCTCCGTGGTGAGACGTTAGCCGTTCCCGCCGTTCTCAGCGTTCTCGCCGTTCCCCGCTCTGTCTGCCCCCGGCGGCAGCCTGGCCAGTCTCTCCATCGCCTGCTCCATCCATTCCAGCTCCCATCGGTAGTAGGCGATGCCGTATTCCAGGGTCAACTGCCACAGGGCACAGTCCCGAGGCTCTCCGCACTTGGCCGCCCCCTCGTCCAGCGCCCCCTGAGTCGCGTCCTGCAGGTGCGCAAACTTGGCCCGCAGCGTATCCGCCCGCTCCCGGAACATGGCGTGGATCTCCGAGTCGCCCAGTCTCGAGGCGAAGAAGACCTTCACCAGCCATTCGCTGCGGAACAGCTCGGGCCCCGCGGGGGCGGCCAGCCAGCGCTCCAACTCCTGCCTGCCCGTGGGCGTGATGTGGTACACCTTACGATCGGGCCGGTCGTCCTGCTTGACCACCTCGATCCGTACCCAGCCGTCCTGCTGCATCCTCTTCAGTGTCCTGTAGATCTGGCTTTGCTGGGCCGTCCAGAAGTGCCTCACCGACTCGTCGAAGGTCTTCTTGAGGTCATAGCCCGACATGGGGGCATAGTCCAGGAAGCCCAGTATCGCGTGCTCAAGCGCCATTCTCAGTACCTCCGGGCCGGGTAGTGTCCGTCCTCCCCGCCGCCTACACCTTCTCCAGCAGCTTCGGATACCCACCGAGCATGGCGTCCGGGCATTGATCGCGGAATCGCTTCCGGACCGCCGGGATTCTCGTCAGCGGCACCAGGACGGCATTCATCAGCCGTGTCTTCCAGTTCCCCTGCGGGAAGTCGAACAGGCCGTGCCTCTTGTAGTACGCATAGTCCGCCTGGAAGATCACCCGCATCGGCCCCCAGATCTCGTCCCGGAAGAGCTTCATCCCGCCGACCCGCAGGAAGGTGCTGGGCGGGATGTACCCGTTCTGGGCGTAGCGCATCAGGCGTCCGGCCATGCCGGACAGCAGGGCATCCACCTGTCCGCCGTCACCGCTCTCGTCGGTGACGATGTCCACCAGGTGACAGCCCTGGAACTCGGCATAGGCCTGGAGAATCTGGCGCGTCGTGGACAACTGGGACATCGGCCCTGAGATGATGAAGCCCACCTGTCCTCCGGGCGTGGTCGGAGTGTGGCCGTTGTAGAAGGACCGGTCGAAGTACTGTTTCCACTTGGAGGACAGGTACCGATCAACCACCGTGCCGGCGAAGACCAGCACGTCGGCGGTCTTCACCTTGCTCTCCAAGAAGTCTCGGTAACCGTCCTTGCCGTCGTAGATGCAGTGGTTGTCCAGGGCACACTTGCAGCAACCCGTACAGCCGCCCTTGATGTCGACCTCATGTAGGTTGAGCACCTCGACTGCGCCGTCCAAGGAGGCCACGAAGCGGTCGATCATGCGCTGAAGATTGCTCTGAGGCTCCGTGACGTCGGTGAGTACCAGGACCCTGCGGCCACCGGTGGCAACCTGCTCCCCCCTCGGCCCGGGCCGGTACTCGACCTCGGTGCGCGCGATGGGCGGGAACGTTCGCCCCGCGGGCCGGTCCTCTGAGATCGCCGCCGCGAGGTCTTCTCCGAACAACTCGAACTGCCGCCGCCCGGGCTCGGAGAACAGGTCATTCATGGCCGCCGAATGGCACCCCACAAACCGCATCCCCAGGTCCTCGGCGATCGCCTGGATGTAGTCCAGAGCGGTGTGGTCGTAAAAGTGGATGGAGGTCGCCAGCGCCGCGGCGTGCTTGCCCGCGAAGGCCTCCTGAGCCCCACGCTCGAAGACCAGCTCGATGAACCGCTTGTACTGCGAGCACACCAGCATGTAGTACAGGGGGAAGGCCCACAGGACGCCGTCGGCCGCCCGAACCTGCTCGAGCACCTCCGAGAAGGCGGCCTCATCGGCCTCCAGCTTCCTCACACGGTGGGCCACATCCAGTTGGACGAACTCGTGCTGCGGGTGCTTCTTCTGCAGATAGGCGACATACTGCATCGTCACGCTCTTGGGGCCTTTGGGACTGCCGTTGAGCACCGCGATCTTCATCATGCCCTCCGCCGTTAGGTGTCTCGGCCGGACGACGCCGGCCGGACTGGATAGACAACGAGTGCCCTATGCCACTCGTCATATATTCCTATGCTCATATGATACATCTCACATATCGCGTGTCAAGGGGCGTTTGCTAACGACGGGGGGCGACGGCCGTGGCGCGTGGAGGGGGACGGCGGGGAACGGCAGCGGACGTAGCCGTCGCCGTCCGCCGTGAGACGAGCAACGGCAGCGGCGGCGGCCTACTGCCTGTGCGCGAGGAAATGGCCGAGGATGACGCGGTCGGGGGGGCTGATGTCCGGCGGCAGATCGGCCGGGGCGAACCAGGCGGTCTCCGTCACCTCGTCGTCGGCAGGGTGGTCCTGTCCTTCGAACCGCCGACAGACGTAGACCGCGGCCACGTTGTAAGCCTCGTCACCGTGCGGGTACCTGTAGTACATCTCCGGCCCCGAGAAGAGGTGAAGAAACTCCAGCGGGCCGCAGACGATGCCCATCTCCTCCAGCGTCTCGCGCCGGGCGGTCTGCTCCAGCGTCTCGCCGGGCTCCATCGACCCGCCGGGCAGTCCCCAGGCGCCGTTGTCGGCCCGGCGCTGGAGCAGGATGCGTCCCCGGGCGTCGAGCAGGATGACACACGCCCCGCAGGTGATGAGGGGGCGGGTGCCCACCAGACGGCGGAGCTGGAGGATGTAGTCGCCCATGGCGATACCTCCGAATGCCTCTGGCTACGGGAAGATCCGATGGCCGGTGCGGCCGACGATGGCATCGATGACGAGCCACAGGCCCGCCGCGGAATACTCGCCCAGAACCAGGCCCAGGAATGGAGCCCGCAGCGAGCGGTACATCTGCACCGATCCGTAGCGGCCCACGAGGCTCTTGGCCAGCCAGCCCACCAGGAACGGGAACCACATGCGCGAGGCCTCGTAGCCGCTGCCCACGACGTATCCGATGGGGTGCACCGGGAACCACACGAACTGCTGGCGCATCTTGATGAGCAGATAGGTGAAGGCTCCCCCGGCCAGCATGGCGATGAGCCGGGTGACATCCCACTTCTCCGGAGACACGATGAGGGTCTTGAGCAACTCTGCATTGGCCCGAGGGCCGCTGATGAAGAACCACGGGTGCATGGCCAGAGCGCCCTTGGCGTAGGCAACCTGCAGGGAGGCCCAGTAGGCCACAAGAACCGAGACCACCACTCCCAGGCCCATGGCGAGGTACAGGTGGCGGCGGTCCATCTTGGCCTCATCGGCCATCTTGTGGGCATGCAGGACCTGGGGCATCAGGAAGCTCTTGAGGTCGTACATGAACACATACTCCACGAAGCTGAGCACCGTGAGGCTCCGGGCCGGCACCGCGGGGGCCCCCACCAGGGCCTGGAGCAGGAGGCTGGGGCGCATCTGGGTGGCCTTGGCGAACATAATGCCGCTCTCCACCACCAGCCGAGACATGCCCCAGCAGATGATGAGGAAGATCAGCAGTGTGGCCACGGCATAGGCCGTGGTCATCCCGGCCACGACGAGCCAGATCACCATCAGGACGGCGCCCACCAGGAGGCCGGCGAACTGGGCGCGCACCGACATGGCCTCGGGCCTGCGACCGGGCTCCGGCTCGGGGCCACCGGTCCACAACTCGCGCCACAACTGACGCAGATGCCCCCTTGCCACCCAGACGCCGTAGATCACGATGGCCAGGAAGGCCCCCTGGTACTGATTGTCGTCCAGACGGGTGAGCTGCGGATTGCGCCCCAGCGAGTCGGCGACGAAGTGCTGCAGGCGCCCGAACCACCAGAAGAACCAGAGCGACATGGACACCTCGGTGGTGAGGAAGTAGGCGAATCCGATCACCGAGAAATGGATGTACACCGGCGAGGACAACTGGCGCCAGGGAATGCCGGTGAGCCCGGTGAACAGCGGCAGGCCGTGCAGCCTGATCTCCGGGATCGCCGGGAAGTACAGGCGCAGGGCCTGGAGATTGTGGATGATGAAGGGGATGGCGAAGCCGATCCAGACGCCCTTGTTGCGGAAGAAGTCCACCGCCGAGATGCTGCGCCGCTGCGGAAGCACCATCTCCAGAGGCAGCTCGACCAGGGGGAAGACGAGGTTCTCCTTCTCCAGCCATTGCTTGCGGATGATGCTGCCCAGGCAGAACATGGTCAGATACATGGCGGCGGCCAGGATGCTCCAGGCCACCAGTGGTACCGTCCACTGGCCCCAGGGAATGCTCTGCCCCGGCGGGGCGCCGTCGTAGAACCAGCGCACCGCGGTGCTATCGGCGGCCGGGGCCATCCACTCGGGAATGAAGCCGAAGAAGGCCTCCTCCCACTTGTTCTCCGCCGACGCCATGTAGAAGGGCGCGGTCATGACGGGGAACAGGTACAGCGCCAGACCGAAAGTGGGCAGCCCGGCGGTGACGGCCATCATCGCCATGGTGGTGAGCTTCTCACCGCTACTCCAGGCGGCCCTGCTGCGCACCAGACCGGTGAGCCAGCTCAGCGGCAGCACCAGCGCCAGCAGCATGAGGACGGGACCGAGAGGGAAGTGGCAGCCCCCCAGCTCGGAGGCGGCCATGAAGCCGTCGGTGTAGGCCGTGGCCGCGGTGAGGAAGGCGACGCAGAGCAGGCCGATGAGCAGGGCGCGGGGCGTCAGGGGCTGTCCGGCGGGATGGCGATCCTCGAGCCCGGCGCGGTGCGGCGGATGATCCGTGGCCAAGAGCGTCTCCTCCGGGGGGGATCTAGTGCGTCTCGGGAGCCAGAGCGGTGGTGAGGAGGGTAGGTTCGCCGCGGGGGCGCCGCGACCTCCGGGCCGGATGGCCGGACGGTCCCTGTCCGGTGGTCCGGCGGCCGACAGGGGTTGGCCCGCAGCGGCCGGTGCCCGGTACCCTTCGTGGCGGGGCGGGCGGTCGCGGCGGCTCGGACGCGGAGGAGCCGGCGGCGGAGGTTCCTCGAGGCCCGCCGGGTGATCGCATCCCGTGGGTCGGGGGCCCTGCGGGCACCTCAGGGGACCAGCGGATCGGCGGCGGCCCCGTTCCGGGCCCGGCGCTGGTCCCGGGCCTCCACGCTCGCCTCCTGGGCCATCCAGGCCGCCATCGGAGCCAGGCGGCCGGCCGGCTCGTTGCCGGTCCTGCCCGCCCTGAGCAGGTACCCGAACAGCAGGACGCTCTCCGCCGCCGCGACCGCGAACTTCGGCGCATGCGGAATCTGCGGCACGGGGGAGAAGAAGGCCTCCACGATCCCGGCATACAGCAGCATCAGTCCCACACCCATCAGGAGCTTCACCGCCTGCCGTCCGGCCAGCCGGAGCGCCTCCTTGCGGTACAGCCGCCCGGGGAACAATAGCGAGTAGCCCAACATCAGGCCGGCCCCGCCGGCGATGAAGATCGCGGTCAGCTCCACCACTCCGTGGGGCGCCACGAAGGCCCAGAAGTCCGTGGCCACCCCGGCCTTTGCCACCGCATGGCCGATAAACCCCAGCAAGAGGCCGTTTTGGAACAGTACGACGATCGTGCCCAGGCCCGCCGTGACCCCCAGCCCCAGCGCCAGCCCGGATACTCTCAGATTGTTGGTGATGATCAGCGTGGAGGCCATGGGTCGCTGCTCGTCGGGCAGCCAGTTGCGCACTCCCGGTTGCGAGTGGCGCTCCGCAATGGCCTCCGCCTCGGAGATCCAGGCCGGACCCAACGCCGCCTCGACCGTCTGCTCATCGGTGGCGGCCACCACCAAGCCCACTCCCGCCCCCACCAGCGTGGCGACGAAGGCCGCGGCGACGAAGACCCAGTTGGTGCGCAGGGCGTGAGGGAAGTCCTCGAGCAGGAACTGGACGAAAGAGCGTCCGGGCCTGCGTGAGGTCTTGTAGAGCTGGGCATAGGCACGGCCCACCAAGGCATTGAGTTTGCGGCGCCGGGCCTCGCCAACCGGCCGGGTCTGGCTGAAGGCCAGCCCGGCCGCGGCCCGCCGGTACTCCCCGCCCAGCTCGAGAATCTCCTCCCCGCTCAGAGACCGCAGGCCTCGTCTCTCGGCAGCGGCCAACAGGGCCTCCAGCCGGCTCCAGCGTCGGTCATCGCGGTCATCGGCCACAGCTCTCACACCCTCCCCCGTCGGCGCGTCTGCCCACGGGTCTCTACGCGTCGCTGCGTCGCTCGTACTCACGGGTCAGCAGTACCAGAAACGAGTGGAACCTGCCGCCAACCTGCTCTGCCGGAACACCCAGTTTCCCCAGCAGGGGCACGGCGATCTGCCGGGACATGTGCATCGCCGTCTGGTGCTCCAGTTCCGGCGCCCGCTGCAGGTACGCGTACACCACCGCCCATTCGTCGGCGGACAACACCGATAGCGGCAGGAGTGTCATGTCGACGCCCACCGGGGAGAGCTGCACGGTTGCAGACAGCTCCGGCGAGTGGACTTCCACGCTCTCGGGGGCCTCACGGATCACCACCGTGCCGGCCACCATGTCGCCCAGGCGCTTGCCCTCGGAGTTGACCATGGCGGCGATCACGCCCACCCCATAGAGCGCCGGCAGCCAGTCCACCATGCGCAGGACGTTGCGCAAGAGAGCCGCCCGGAAATCCAGGGGCAGTCCCTGCTCCCGGATCGCGCGGATCTTCAGAGACCTCTTCCCCGGCGTCTGCCCGTTCCAGACCGTCTCGAAGTAGATCAGGTACCCGCCGTTGAGTACCACCACCGCCGCAATCAGCACCGCGATCAGCCACGGAGCCATCTGGCTGGGGGCAAACACATCGGGCATCACAGACCCGACGCCCAGCGCGATCAACGCGGTCGCGGCCGTACGGATGAAGCTGTCGATGAACAGGGCCAGGAACCGCGACCCCGGCCCGGCCAGCTCGTAGACCACAGGAACGTTCTCGGGCGTCGTGACCTCAATGGACCGCATGGCGCCGCAGTGCTCCCGGACAGGCGATAGGTACAGGGGCCGGCAGGAATTCGCCGGCTAAGCACGCACGTCCTTCTTGTCGACTGCGGGCGGCCGGGGGCTAGATGGGCCAACGGCCCCGGCGGGTGATGGGTGGCGCGTGGCGGCGAACGGCCGGGCTGCGGCCCAGGGACCTACCGCCTCAAGAGGGCACTCCCATGTGAAGCTGGGCTTTCCGGCCGGACCTCTGGAGCCCGGGAAACCATGGCGCCGATCTGCCCGCAATGGCCGAGCCAGGCGGGACGTCAATCAGGGCGCCGTGATGTAGATGGGCTCGGTTCCCACGCTCAGAGACAGCTTTCCTGTCTGCGGGAGGGCGCAGAGGCCCGCGCCGTACATGTTCCGGGGCATCACCGTCTGCTCGCCCACATCCAGGACCAGCTCGGATTCCCGCAGGGCGTTCCAGGCTACCCACAACGGCCGGGCGCCCTCGAAACGGTAGACCCTGGTGCCGTCGGCGCCGTAGGACCAATCGGCCACTTTGCGGTCGCCGATGGTGGATGTCATGTAGGCGTAGGCGGAAAACGAGGGCTTCGGCGAACCGTCGACACGGAGCAGGCCCATGTTGCGGGCGTGGTCGGAGGGCTCCGTGATATCGTTGAAGGCCAGGTAGGTCACGAAGCTCAGGCGGTGGGCCAGTGCCTGAATGTGGACCTTGACCACATGCTGTGCTTGGACGTCTTCAGGCACGAACATCTCGTAGCTCTCGCAGCCGGTGGCGGGGTCCCACGTGGCGAAGCCGGTCTCGTTGATCGCGACCGCCACGTCGGGCCGGCCCGCGCGCGCGGCGGCCTCGGCCATCCCCACCAGCGTGGCGTCCAGGGCCTCGTCCACCGCGTACGGATGCAGGAGGACCAGGTCGATCACGCGGTCCGGGTCGCGCTTGAGGCAGGCCTCCGCATAGCCGACCCCCGGAAGCGCGAAGCCGCCGGTGGCGATGAGGGCCTCGGGATGGCGGGCCTTGATCGCGGGACCGACGCGGGTGATGAGATTGGCGTACCCCGGCAGGGACCAGCCCAGATGGGTATTGGGCTCATTGAAGAACTCCCAGCACTTGATCGAGGGGCCCGCCGCCTCCAGGAAGGGGTTGAGGAAGTCCAGGTAGGCCTCGGTATCGGTGGTGGGGAAGCAGGGGTCCTGAGGATCGGTGGCCAGGGGCATGCCGTCGATGCAGGTCTGGAAGGACATGCCCAGCCTCTCGGCCACCTGCTGCTGCTCGGGGGCGGTGGAGGACAGCCCCTGTCGCTGCCAGTGCACGCCCAGATCCCGCATGAGCTCGCCATACTCATGCAGGTAGCGGGCGAAACAGGTGAACATGCCCCAGAAGGGCTGCTCCAGCACGCGACGTTGGCTCAGATCGGGGTCGGGCGGGTCGATGGGGCGGACGGTCACATCATCGAACCACACCGTGCCGGGCCCGCCGATCTGAAACAGACTGAGCTTCATCCAGTAGTCCGGCCCGGGGGCCAGGAAGCGCACGGTCTGCCGGGTCCAGTCGTGGGTGCCCACCAGATGCTCGGCGTCCACGCAGCCGTAACCGATCTCACCCCGCCAGTATTCCAGGTTGAGGTGACACCCGTGGCCCACGAGGTCCTCGCATTTCAGGGCCACGGAGGCCTCGTACCAGCGCCCCGGCTCCAGATTGTCCAGTTGCTGCGCCCAGGCGGCGCAGATCGGCGCCGTCGGCCGCGTCTGGGCCACGTAGCGCCCCTCCGGGGCGTCGTCACGGGCGACCACCGTACAGACGGAGGGCTCGGTGTCGGCGCCTCCCCAGACCACTCCGGTCCAGGCCTCGGGGCGCCCGTCGTCATCGGCAATCTCGAAGGAAGCGTTGCGCACGATCTCCTGGGCCGACAGAGGCAGGGCGACAAGCAGGGCGGTGAGACACGAGAGCCACCGAGACATGGCGGGTCCCCCTTGTGTGTGATCGTTCTGTCACGGCGATTGGGGCGGAACGGCTATCAATGACCGGCGGCGGTGGAAGACCTCCCCGCGAGACGATCCATCTGACGGTGATGGGCTCGGTCTCCGGGGCCGAACCGCGTCCATCGTCCCGGCTACCTCGTGCCCGGAGGTGGGAAGCCCCGCCCGGCGTCGTCCAGGACCAGGACCCAGTCCAGCTCCTCGCCCGGGGTCGGCGGCAGAAACTCCCTCTCCCCGCTGTTGGCGAACTCGCCGCTCCGCGTCGCCTCGCCTGTGCGCGGATTGTACCACCACGCCCGCACCGTGCCTCCGCCGACCCTGTCCATCCTCACCCGGAAGGCCCGTCCCACAGGGGCGTAGACCATGACGAAGCTCCCCTCGGAGTCGCGGGTTGCCAGGAAGCGGTACCTGCCGGCGCCGGGTACCGCGGTGGCCACCTGGGCCGGCACGATCACCTCGTCATCGGGGATGCGGGTGAGGTATGGGCGGCTGAGCAGAAGCCAGCGCGCGTGCTGCATCTGGCCGGCCCCCGGCTGATCCAGGGCGCGGTGCCAGGAAAGCAGAGGGCCGTTCACCGGCCTGCGGCCCTCCTCCCACATCTGCCAGACCGAGTGGTGGCCATAGGTGTGGCCACAGGCGCCGGAGAACAGGTCCCAGTACAGGGCGCGGCGCACGTCGCCGGCCACCGAGTGCCCGAAGTCCGCGGCCTTGAAGGACACCGGGTGGTCCTCGTAGATGGGCTCTCCGTCGAGGACGGGTTTGACCGGGGCGCGGTCGTAGTCGGCGCGCGTGGCTGAGTAGGATCGGTACTCGACCACATGACCGTTCTGGCGCATGTTGAGGTCAAGCCAGTCATCCTCATGGAACCATTCCGCGGAGCCGTGGCCCCCGGCGGGGTGGAAGGTCATCAGGCAGCGGCCGCCGTCTCCCCTCTTGAGTCCCCGCGCCATGGCCCGGATGATCTCGCGCTGCTCGTCGCTCTCGATCGGCCGGTCACCACCGAGGACCCAGATGATCGGGCCCTCTCCGTAGCGGCGGCCCAGCCACTCGCCGTACACCTCGGCGCTCTTGGGACTGAAGATCTCCGGCCCGGCGCCCCACTTCTTGTTCCACTTGTCACCCCAGGTGGGGAGCATGGCGACGTAGAGGCCCAGCTCCCCGGCGCGGGCGACGATGTGATCCACGTGGTCCCAGTAGTCGTTGTCGGAGCCCTCGAGCACCGCCGGTCGCGTCGGGTCCATGTCCAGTAGCGGCCGGTGCCCGTAGGCGTTGGGGGTGTTGAGGCCATCCAGCTCGGCCAGTGCCACGGCCTGGATCACCGTGAAGCCCTTCTGCGCCCGGTCGCGCAGATAGGCGTCGGCTTCCTCGCGGTTCAGCCGATGGAACAGCTCCCAGGCGGTGTCACCGAGCCAGAAGAAGGGGGAGCCGTCCTCCGTGACGAGGAATCGCCCGTTGTCACTCACCCGCAGGCGCGGGCTCTGCGCCCAGGCACCGACGGCCAGAACCAGCAGGGCACAGCAGGTCAGGAGGGGCACCGGTGCGGAATGAGTCATGTGAGGCCTCCGGCGGGACGGCATGGCGACCGTTACCGGCCATGGGAGCTCTCTTCCACAGGTCTCGGCCGCCGACCTGCACAGGCCGCGGCCGGAGGAACCGCCGCCGTCGCTGTGTGTTGTCAGGTGTATGCCCACTCAGCTTAGTCCCTGAGAAGGAGGCAGTCCCCCTATGTATGCCACACTGCTGCTCTCCGCCGTCGTCGGTCTCGGAGGCTCGGTGCACGCCGCTCCGCAGGCCCCGCTTCCCACCCCCAATGCCCTGCGCATCCAGCCGTGGCCCGATAACCCCCGCTACTGGCAGTACCAGGGCGAACCCGTCCTGCTCATCGGAGGGTCGAAGGATGACAACCTGTTCCAGATCCCCGACCTACAGGAGCATCTCGACCTGCTGGCCGCAGTGGGCGGAAACGTGATCCGCAACACCATGAGCGACCGGCAGGACTTCGGCTTCGAGGTCTATCCCTTCGCGAAGCTCCCGGACGGTAAGTACGACCTGGAGCGGTGGAATGACGAATACTGGCGGCGGTTCTCGGACATGCTCCGGCTCACCTACGAGCGTGATATCATCGTCCAGATCGAGGTGTGGGACCGCTTCGACTACTCCCGGGACAACTGGAAGGTGCACCCCTACAACCCGGCCAACAACGTGAACTACAGCGTGGAGCAATGCGGCCTGGCCACCAGCTACGCAAACCACCCGGGTAGTGATGAGCAGCCGTTTTTCCACACCATCCCCGGCATGCCCCGCTACGAGCCGAGGCTGGATGTGGTTCGCGCGACCCAGGAGCGGTTCGTGGACAAGCTGCTGTCTGTGAGCCTGGACTACGGCAACGTCCTTTACTGCATGGACAACGAGACCTCCAGCCCGATGCAGTGGGGGCAGCACTGGATGAGCTTCATCCGCCAGCGCGCCGGCCACAGGCGCCTGCTGGTGTACTGCACCGACATGTTCGACAACGTCCACATGCCGGAACGGTCTCGGGAGCTGGCCGAGCAGATTCGGCAGCCGGAGCTGTACCCGTTCCTGGACGTATCACAGGTCAACAGCCGCAACTTCGGCCAGGATCACTGGGACCGGTTCCAGTGGATCGTGGGGCAGGTCCAAAGCTCGCCGCGGCCGCTGAACCACACCAAGATCTACTCGGCGGGCGAATCGGCGTGGGGCTCGGGGACGCCCAAGGAGGGGGTGCAGCGGTTCTGGCGCAATATCGTCGGCGGAGCGGCCTCCTCGCGGTTCCACCGCCCGACTTCCGGCATCGGCCTCAACGAGCTGTCCCAGGCCTGCCTGCGCGCGGCCCGGAAAGTCGAGAGTGTCGCCAGGTTCTGGGACGTTGTGCCCCACCAGGAGCTGCTCGCGGAGCGCGAGCCCAATGAAGCGTACCTCGCGGCCAGGCCGGGAGAGGCCTACATCCTCTTCTTCACCGATGGAGGCCGGGTGACTTTGGACCTCACCGGCCATCAGGGCGTCCTGGCGGGCAGATGGGTGGACATCAACGCCGGGGACTGGGGCGCGGAGCTGACCCTGCGTGCCGGAGCGCAGGTGGAGGTCGGGGCACCCGGAGAGGGCCCGCATGTGCTGGTGGCCGTGAGTCGTCCGGGCGGCGGGGAGGGAGAGTAGCCCAACCGTGGATCTGCCGGGCGCGCGGGTGTGGGGGCGAAGGGCGCCGGGGCCGGCGGGGCACAGGTCTTCGCAGGCGTTAGTTCCCGGGCCGCGCAGCGCAAGTCAGCGCCCGACAGACGTTTGTCGCCGCAGCAGCGACCGGCAGCATACCGTCTTCCGGAGGTCTGCGATGCGCATTGCCCTGTCTCTTGGTCTCGCCGCCACGATCGCCGCCGGCCTGTGCTCCGCGGACTTCGATCCTGCCACCGGCACCATCACCAATGAGCGCTGGCGCTCCGGGGTGCCGCTGGGAGGCATCGGCTGCGGGGCCGTGGAGCTGCTCACGGATGGGTCGATGGGCAATGTCACCATCAACCACAACTGGGACCGGCCCACGGGGGTCCTGCGCGGAGGCTTCGCCGCGGTGCGCGTCAGGTCGGGCGGCGCCGCGTCGGCGCGGCTATTGAGGCTCACAGGTGACGGCGACTATGCCAACGCTCGGGGCGTGCAGAACACCTCGTACCTGGGCCTGTACCCTCGGGCCGAGATGACCTTCTCCGACCCCGATCTCCCGGCAGGCATCAAGCTCCACGCCTACTCACCTTTGATCCCCCGCGATGTGGCAAACTCCTCGCTCCCGGTGGCCTTCTTCGACTTCACCCTCAGCAATCCCGGCTCTCAGGAGGCGGAGGTCGCCGTGGCCGTGTCCTTTGAGAACCTGCTGGGTTTCGGCGGCCGACGCGATGTGTCCTGGGACGCCGTGGAGGGCAACCGGCAGCGCCCGGAGGGAATCGGCCCCTGGTCGGGGCTGCTGTTTGCGACCACTCAGAGCTACGAGGATCTGCGTCAGAACACGGTGGGCACGTACTTCCTCGGCGCCGAGAGCAGTGAGGCGGTGAGCGTCACATGCTGTCCCGCCTGGGACCCGGCGGCCAAGAGCGTCGCCTTCTGGGAGCAGTTCTCAGGGACGGGGGCGCTCTCGGCTCTCGGCAGCCCTCCCGCCACAGGTCGGGCCGCGGGAGCCGTCTGCGCGAGGACCACCGTCCCGGCGGGTGGCGAGGCGCAGTTACGTTTCCTGCTGGCCTGGGATATGCCCACCTTCCGCATGGCCCGTCAAGCCAGCGCACCCACGGGGAGGTTCGTGGAGCGGAAGGATGCCGGCCGCGCCGCGATCGACGGCGACATCAACACTCGCTGGGGCACGGGGAGGGGCCAGAAGGCCGGCGATCGGTTCGTCCTGCACCTGAGCAGGCCCGCCGAGGTGCGGGGCCTGGTCCTGGACAGTACCCCCTCCGTCAACGACTATCCTCGGGGCTACCTCGTGGAGGGCTCCGTGGACGACAAGAGCTGGACAGAGCTTGCGAGGGCCACACCGGTGGAGGCCGCGGGCGCTCAGGAGCGGGGGAAGCTCACCATCGACCTGCGGCCCGCCGAGGTGCGCCATCTGCGCATCACCGGCGGGGGGAGCGAGAACACCTGGTGGTGGTCGATCCACGAGCTTGCTCTCACCGGTCCGGAAGGTACCGTGGACCTGTCGGGCGCCACGGTCTCCGACCGCCTGGTGGAGGTGGCCGTGCAGTCTGTTCAGACCGACATCGGCCACTACCACAGCAGTGCTCTGCCGAACATCGAGAGCATCGCCAGGTACGCCGCCGGGCACCGCGAGAGCCTGCTGGCCGGCACCCGTCTTTGGCAGGACGAGGTGATGCGCAGTAACCTGCCGTTCTGGCTGAAGCTCAAGCTCATCAACTGCGCCTTCACCATGTACTCGGCCACGGTGCTGGCCAAGGACGGGCGCTTCGCCGTGATGGAGAGCCCCATCGACATGGACGGCGCCCTGGGCACCATGGACCAGCGCATGGCCGCCCACGCCTTCTACACCCAGCTCTTCCCATCGCTGGACCGCAACGAGCTGGAGAGCTTCGCCCGGTGCCAGCAGGATGACGGACGGATCACGCACTTCAACGGCAACTTCCACGAGGTGCTCGGAGACCCGAACGTGGGCTACGGCGTCACGGACTGGCCGGACCTCTCGGCCTCCTGGGTCCTGCAGGTGCTCAAGCTCTACCGCTGGACCGGTGACGCCGAGCTCCTGCGGGCCATGTGGCCCCACATACAGCGGGCGATGGCCTGGCTGCAGAGTGCCGATCAGGACGGCGACCTCATCCCTGAGGGCGGCAGCACATATGACTACGAGGCCCTGCCGCGCGGTGCCTTCGTCTACTCGGCGAGCTGCTACCTCGGCGCGCTGCTGGCGGCGCACGCGGCCGCCGAGGCGATGGACGACGCGGACAGCGCAAACGCCTACTCCGAGCGGTTCTACGCGGTGCGGCGGGCAACCATGGAGAGGCTGTGGAACGGGGAGTTCTTCCGGAAGTGGCGGTCGGGCAAGGCGGAGGCCGAGAACCCCAATAGCTTCGTGGCCGCTCTGGCCGGTGACTGGCTGGCCCACCTCAGCGGCCTGCCCACCACCCTGCCGGGCGATACGGCGCGCCGTCAGGTGGAGCAGCTCATCGCCAGGCATCTGAACCCCTTCTTCCCCGTACCGCCGATGGAGGTCACACCCGACGGCGAGGCGGCCACCGCCGCCTGCTACCTGCTGCAGCACGAGCCGTACCTGGGTTGCGAGGCCATCTACCAGGGCTACACCGATGCCGGGTTGGAGGTGCTCCGGCGCGTCTACCACTGCGCCTGGGAGCAAAACAGGAGCCCGTGGGACCAGTCGCTCTCGTACTCGGCGCCCGGGGGTGCGCAGGGGGGTCTGCGCTCGTACATGACCTGCCCTACCACCTGGCATGTGCTCAATGCGCTGACCGGCGTCACCCTCGACCTGCCCGCCAAGACGCTGTACGTCTCCCCGCGCCTACCCAGCGATGCCGCGAGCCTCGATGTGCCCGTGTTTCTGGGCACCTTCTGGGCCACGATGATGTACAACCCCTCCCAGAGCGTGCTGCAACTGGAGATCACCAGGACCTTCGAGGACACCGATTGCGAGTTCACCCACGTGGCCAGAGACGGCAATCGCGCCCGCATCGCGCTCCCCCAGACCTTCAGGGTGCAGGAGGGCGCGGTGCTGGACCTGTCCGGGCATATCGAGGAGCTCGCGCCCTTTTCCCGGTCGCGAGAGGTCAAGTGGCAGGTCAAGCCGCCGGTGGGCCCCCGACGGGGCCTGCCGCCCGAGGGCTGGCGGCTCGATGCCTATGTGCCGGACGCGGCACCGACCACCGAGATGAACCTCAAACTGGCGATCGACGAGGACCTTACGACACGCTGGACGACCGGGAGGGGGATGCGTCCCGGAGACCGGTTCCAGGTGGATCTGGGTGAGTCACGGCGCATCCAGGGTGTCTGGGCCGACATCGCCCAATCCGGGCGCGACTACCCCAGGGGCTACACGATCGAGGTGTCGCCGGATGGGGAGAACTGGCGTCGGGTGGCAAAGGCCGATGAGGCGACTTCGCGCCGCTGTGTGATTCACGGGCTGTGGCGAGCGGACTTCGCCCCGGTGGAGGCCAGGTACATCCGCATCACACAGAAGGGCTCTCACGATCGCTGGTGGTGGTCGATGCACGAGCTCTACGTGCTCCCCGAGGGGTACCGGGAGCCGCCGCGCGAGGGTCTCCTGAATGTGGAGAGGAAGCGCGGAGCGGCGAGGAAGTAGGGGGCTTGGCGCCGGTGGCGGCCCTTCTTGGTGCTCGGCTCCCATGGTTTGCGGGCGGCCGCGGCCCGGCGACGCCGGCAGGTTCGTCGCTCCGACAGGAGTACGGCGCTGTGGGGGCGAATCAGTCTAGAGCGGCCCGACCTCAGACCGGCAGGCGCCTACCCACCGCTCATCGGCGCGGGGGGCGGCGGCCCCCGCAGGGCGGGACCTCAGAAAACGGCAGGGATAGGCCCCATCACTTGGCCCATGCGCGACAGGACCGGCCGGGGTAGACATCCGGTGGTACCGATAACCGTCCTACGCGGAGGAATGGACCATGCCGGCACCCACACTGCTTCTGATGGCCCCGACTCCCGAGCACCCCTTTGACCTGTACACGGAGGAGCTGCTGCTCACCGAAGGTTACGGAGCTCTCGACCGTCTCGTGGGGGGCCCCGAGGGGGCGCCGCTGGAGCTTGCGCCCTCGTACGCGCTGGCGGTCATCTCGGCGGGCGCGGCTCGGCTCTTGCCCGCCGAGGTACTCCGGGCGTACCTGGACGCCGGGGGGCGGGCCATCGTCCTGCGGCCGCCGCGTCACCTGGCTCCGGTGCTGGGGCTGCAGGAGGTGGGCGAGACCTACTCCGTCGCCCGTGATGCGTACGTCGCGGTGAACACGGAGCATCGGTGGATGGAGGGCATCGCGGCGGCAGACCTCCAGTGCCCGGGCGAGACCGATGTCTACCGGGCCGACGGAGCCGAGGCTTTGGCCTTCGTCGCCGGCCAGTTGGGGCTGGCTTCCGCATTTCCGGCGGTGGCCCTGCACCGGATTGGCGCCGGGGCCGCGGTGACTTTCACCTACGACCTCGCGCGGGCGGTGGTTGAGTTCCATCAGGGCCGGCCCGCCAATGACGACCCCGGTCAGGACCCGGACGCCAACCGCGATGGGAAGCTGTGCCCGGACGACTTCGTGGAGGGCCTGCGCGACTTCTCGCTCCGTCACGTTCCTCAGGCCGACGTCCATCAGGACATCCTCACCCGCGCCATCGTGGGGCTGACCGCGGAAGCCCTACCGATCCCCAGGCTCTGGCATTTGCCCAATGCCGCTCCGGCGGCGTTCATGGTCAACGGCGACGGCGACGGCATGCTCTGGGATGACCTGCAGTGGGTACTGGACACCATCGAGCCGTATGGGGTGAAGTACACGTTCTACCTGACGAAGCAGCAGATCCAGGCCTTCTCCGCCGACGAGGTTTGCGCGGTGCGTGCCCGCGGCCACGACTTCGGTCCTCATCCGTGGGCCGGGCTGCGACCGACGGTGACCGAGTGGGAGCATGAGATCGGCCGCATTGTGGAATCGTTCGCCGGCAAGTTCGGCTTCTTCCCCACCTCCTACCGCAGCCACTGCATGATCTTCCCGGGCTGGGATGAGGCTCCGCGGATCGCGGCCGAGAGCGGTCTGCGCCTGGACACCAACTTCGTCTCCGGCGTCCGCTTCGTCTCCGGCTACGCCAACGGCAGCGCCTTGCCGGTGAAGTTCATCAACTCGGCGGGAGAGATCGTGGACTGCTACGAGCAATCCACGGTGCACACGGAAGATGGCTGCATGGGCTCCAAGTACCTGCTGCCGCCCCTGGCGCAGGACGAGTGCATTGAGCTGTCGCGCGGCATCATCTCCGACCTGTGCACGCGGTATCACGGGGTCTACCACCCGTACTTCCATCCGATCTCGCTGACCGGGCGAGGCGAGGTGGAGTGCGCCCGTTGGTTCGTCGAGGTGCTGGAGGAGGTCAGGCGCCGCGGTCTGCCCAGCGTCACGGCCGACGAGTGGCTGCAGTTCAACGACGCCCGGCGAAGCTTCTGGTTCGAGGACATCATCTGGGATGAGCCGACTTTGGACCTCACCGTGTCTTCGCCGGAGACCATCTGCGGCCTGACGATCCTACTCCCGCCGTGCCGGGGCCAGATGCCCTGCGTGGCGGCTGTGGATGGCGAGGTGGTGGAGCCGACGCAGGTGTGTTTCGAGGGCCTGCTGTGGACAGCGCTGGTTCTGGACATGGGGGCCGGCGAGATGAGGCGGGTGACGGTGGACTATGGGCCGTGTCCTGAGGGGCAGGCGGGAGAAGCGAGATAGCCCGGCCGGAAAGCCGGGCTTCCCGTGAGGATGTCATCCTGAGCGTCCATCTCGCGCAGCGAGGTAGCCAGGGACCTCGCCATATGCCCCGCAACTCTTCGAGCAGCTTCCTGCGGGAGCGGCGACTGTCAGATTGACATTCCCATGCGGATGTGGACTATCCAGCCGCGCTCACAGTGACCGGGCTGCAGACACCCTCGGCCCGGCAGGTGTCCGCCAGAGACACAGAGGGCCGCCCTTCTCGGGGCGGCCCTGGTGATTGCGGGCTTACACTCGCTATCAGCGGCTACCTCAGCGGCTCGAGGATCGCCATGGCGCGCTTGATGTCCTCCACCTGCTTGTCGCCGGCGATCTCGCGCTCGATGGTCAGATGACCCTTGTAGCCCAGGGACTTGAGCTTGGGCACGAGGACGGGGAAGTTGACGCGCCCCTCGCCCATGGCCTTCTCCGCTCCGAGACTTCGGCCGTCGGTGGGGTACTCGCCGTCCTTGCAGTGGGTGCCGCGCACCCATTGGCCGAAGACATCCAGGGCATCGACGGGGTTGGCCTTCCCGTACATGAGCAGATTGGCCGGGTCCAGGTTGATGCCGAGGTTCGGCAGACCGATGTCCTGGATGGTGCGCAGGAGCGTGATCGGGGTCTCCTGGCCGGTCTCGAACCAGAACTCCACGCCCTCTTGTTGGCACACGCCAACGACGTCCTTGAGGGCCTCGACGGTCTGGACGTACAGCGGGTCGCCGGGGAACTCGGGGATGAAGCCCGCATGGGTGGTGATGGACTGCACGCCGATGGCGGAGGCCACTTTCGCGGCCTGCTTGAGGGTCTCCACGCGCTCGGCGCGGTGCTCCGGTGGCACGAGGCCGATGGTGATGGGCCCCTCGATGAAGTTCCACACCGCCGGACCGGCGAGGGCGGCCCAGAGAGTAGTCACCGTGACGCCATTGGCGTCCGCGGCGGCCTTGAGTTGCTGCCCGAGCTCCAGGCTACCGCCCGCGGGCCAGTTGACCTGACAGGTCTCCAGACCGAGGCCTGCCACCTTGGCGATGGCCTCCTCGGGGGCTCCGTGCAGGCCCATCATCACGCCGACTTTGAGCTTCTCATCAGACATAACCAACACCTCGAGTGTGTTTGCAGTGGTGCGTCATCGCCGTAGGCGTCCGCCGTTGACGCCGTAGCCGTCGCCGTGCCCTGGGGCCGCGGGCGTCTCGCCCGCAGCCGTTGGCCGTTGTGCCGTCGCCGTACCCTGGGGCCGCGGGTCCCGCTGGGGACGGTACCAACGGCTGGGAGTCGGGCTGGAAACTCACACTATGCAGGTTCCGGGCGGGCGCCGACTCACGTCGCCTCACCCCCCCGGCCCCGCCTCTCGGCGTCTCTCCGAGTCGCTTGTACTCGCCGACAAGACCGGCGAGACGGGAGGACGGGGAAAACGGCCTTGGCGCGAGCGTTTCGGGCGCGGTTGAGTCCAAATGTGGCTCCAATGCGTTCATGCATGATGTGAGCGGAAAGCCCGACCTACGCGGCGGGGGAGCGGCCCTCGCCGTTGACGCCGTTGTCGTTGACGCCGACTCGCGACTTGCGACTTCTCGCCTAGCGAAGCTCCGCCTCAAACCGACGAGTACGGCACGGGGATTCGCCCTCGGTCGGTGCGACGGCCAGGCGGTGATCCCGCGGGGCGGGATCGCCGAGTCGGGCTGGAAAGCCCGACCTACGGGGTGGCCAACGGCTTGGTTG
>Ga0334883_1002519_pt1 | contig 22253 bp, 17 predicted proteins | sample GraSluR1_MG_6_FD_207230 | JGI IMG/M metagenome (GOLD analysis project Ga0334883, IMG submission 207230) | Sludge microbial communities from methane-producing bioreactor in Wageningen University, Netherlands - Granular Sludge_09_05-R1 | ecosystem: Engineered > Bioreactor > Anaerobic >...
CGGTCGAAGTACTGCCGTTCTCCCCCCTCCTCCCGTCTCCGCCGGCCGTTTGGCGGAGTAAGGGAGAGGGGGGCTGGGGGGGTGAGGTGACGTGAGTCGGCGCCTGCCCGGAACCTGCATAATCTGAGCTTGGGAACTGGGCCAACTGTTTGCCCGGCACCGTTCGTGACAGGGCGTACCCGGGCCTGTCCGGCTTCCAGGCCGGGCAGTGCCACAGCGCGTCATTCCGGCAGTATGGATGGACGGCCGCCGAGACGTTCCCGGGCTGTGGCGAGACCTCGTCGTAGTCCTGGGCATACATCAGCAGTGCCAGGCAGAGCTGTTTGAGGTTGCTCGTGCACGCCGCCTGCAACGCCGCTGCGTCATTGGGAGGGGTGCGGCCGGTGTCGGCTCGCCGCCGGGGCCGCGGCCGGGACGGCGCGGGCCCCGGTGTCGCGGCCACCGGACGGGACCGGTCCGGAGAGGCGGACTGCACCGGAGGGCTTGTGGTCGCTGGAGACGGTGTAGCCGGTGACCGCTCGGGGACGGGGACGTCCGCCGCAGCGGGGGGCGGCATCGGCTCGGCGGGGCGCGCGGCGTCGGCATCCGGGGTGACGGAGGCCACATCCGCCATGTCGGCGCCCCTGGAGACCAGAAGGGCCATGAGGTCGGTGTCCTCCCTGGCGGCGGCGATGTGCAGGAGCGTCTGGTCCTGTGCGTCCCGGGCCTGCAGCTCGGCGCCGCTGTCAAGCAGGCACTGTACCACCGCGAGGTGCCCGCCCGCCGCGGCCTTGAAGGCCGCCGTCTGTCCCCCGGCGTCGGTGACCGAGACCCCCGCTCCGCGCTTGAGCAGGGCCTTGACGGCAGGAAGCTGCCCTGCCCCGGCGGCAGCCATCAGAGGCGTCTGGCCCCGTTGGTCTCTGGCGTTCACCGCCACGCCGTGGCGCAGGTGAGTGTCGATGTCGGCGACGGCGCCGTACTGCGCGGATCCCCAGATCGTCTCGTACGCCAAGGGCGCATTGCGGCATCCGAAGGTCAGGGCGAGCAGCGTCGCCAGGATCGCCAGAGAGCCTGCCGTCCCGCATCTACGGAGCATCATGGGGAGCCCACCCTTCGTGGACCGCCGGACGACGAGTGTGAGCGTTGGCGAGGGACGCCGGCCTGGGGGGCCGGCCGCTGGGGCCGATCAACTGTCGTAGGAGCCCTCCCGGCGCGCGATCTGCACGATCCGCCGGTAGTTGTCCAGGCTGACGCTGTCGGGGATGGAGTGGTCCTCCTGGAAGATGTAGCCCCCCTCTTGCTTCAGAAGGGGCATCAGGCGCCGGATCTCGGCCTCAATGCGGTCGATGTCATCCCAGAGCATGGCGTTGATGCCGCCGTGGAGCACGAGACGGTCGCCGAAGTCGCGCTTGAGCCGCGCGGGGTCCATGCCCGCCTTGACCTCCAGCGGGTTCAGCGCATCCAGACCGATGTCCAGAAGCTCCGGCACCAATTCGTTGATGTTCCCGCAGGAATGCAGGTGGGCCACGATGCCCTTCTCGTGCGCCCAGGCGATGGCCTGCGCCTGCACCGGCTTGAGGACCTCGCGGTACATGTCGAGGGAGAAAAACAGGCCATTGCGGTAGCCCATGTCATCGCACCAGAAGATGGAATCGAAGGTGTAACCCTCCTCCCAGATCATGTCCAGGACCCGCAGGCTGCAGTCCAGCTCCGTCTGGAAGATCTCCCGGACCAGTTCCGGGTCGTCGGCCATCCAGATCAGGAGCCGCTCGGTGCCTATCACCCGCGCATGGGTGACGTCGAAACCAAACCACAACCCACCGTGAATCCAGTAGCCCTTCTCGCGCCAGGTGGCATAGTGGGCCTTGAGATGGTCCCAGTTCACCCGGTCGCGGCCGATGACCATGCGGGCCTTGGCCTGCTCCCATGTGTCGCGGTCGACGATGGTGCGCCCCAGCCAGTGAGGCGTGGAGCTGGCGTGCTTCCAGTTCTTGGCCGTTGTGCCCCAGGCGTCGAGGGTGATGATGTAGTCGTCGGTCTCCTGGACCACGCGGGTCTCATACCGCGGGCTGATGTCGCCGCCGACGCCGACGATCTGATCGAGGTCGAAGTACTCGCTGAAGCCGACGCCCTCGGGCATGCCCTCCGCGCGCCAACGCTCCAGGGTCGTCGCCCAGGGCGCGCCCAACATCGGGACGCGATCCGCCTCTTGGTGCTGGAACATGCGCCGGAACCGCTCTCGTGTGGTCATCTGTTCCCTCGTGTGAGTTCTGATTGGCACCGCAACTCCCCTCCCGCCGTCCCCGCCGTTGCCGTCCCCGTCACCTGCCACCTGCCGTCGCCGTCGCCCGCCCCCTGCTGCTGAGGGGGCCGCTGAAGCCGCACCAACGATCCCACAGCTTGCGCCTGCCCTCCGCCGAGACCCTCTGCCCGACCTCCTCCCGGCTGCAGCCCTCGGCGATGAGCCGGGTGGCGTCCTTGGCCGCCCGGAGGAAGGCGTGGACCTTGGCGACGCCGTCCTCGTTGCACATGCCCTCGGCGACGTAGGTGATCACGGAGCCGGCGCCATCGGCGGCGGACTGGTACACGAAGTCCTCGATGTCTGGGCAGGACATCTCCGTGTAGTGGAAGCTGCCCAGGCGCCAGGCGAAGGGGACGCGGCAGTGGGCGGCGACGATCCGGGGGGTGAGCTTCGGCGATATGGAGGGATCGAAGTGCGAAAGCCCGATGGTCTCCAGGAAGGGCAACTGCTCGGCCCGGAGGTCTTCCACATGGGCGTGGCGGGCGCCGGTGGTCATCCCCTGATAGTAGGCTTCCCAGGCAGGAATGACGAACTGAGAGAAGAGCCGGGCGGGGATGAAGCTGGACAGATCGTCGCACATCCCGGCGGCGGTGGGGCTCAGTGGCGCGGCGCCGCGCAGGGAGCACAGGAATGCGTGATAGTCCAGGATGCTGCGCACGACGGCGGCAAGGAACTGCTGCGCCAGGTCCGGGGCGTCGAAGATGTCGGTGAAGAACCCGTCTCCGCGCAGCTCGTAGGCGGTGGTTATGGGGCCCTCGGCCCCGAAGGACAGCCCTACCGCCTCGTCGGGGAAGGCGGCGGCAAGCTTGTCGCGGAAGTCGGAGAAGAACGGGAACCAACCGGCCGAGGCGAAGTCGACCGGCTCGGCCAGGCGACGGAGGCCCTCCTCCAGCGATGCGTAGACGTGAGTGTGGGCGACCTCGCCGCCCTCGGGGAAGAGCAGCTCCGAGCCAAGAGCGTTGACATGCCCGTAGCTGATGGCGGGTGTGGAGACGCCCGGCAGTCCCACCTCGTCACCGAACATCTCCCTGAGCAGGGGCCGTCCCTTGCGGTAGGCCTCGATGCAGGCCTCGGGGTTGAGGTTGAACTCGCGGATGGGGACTCCGGTGATCTCGCGCAGGGCGCCCTGGGTGCCGCCCACGGCGTAGCCGAACCCGGCCTTGTCGCGGGCGGTATTGTAGTCGGGGCGCACGTAGGTGGCCTGTGACATGATGGGTTCTCCGTAGGCTGTGCCGGATAGACGGTTCCGCGCGCCAGTTCGCCGTCTGGGGCAGGCCGGCCTTCCCGGACACTATGGCTCGACCTGCGTCACCCGCTGGGTGCGCAGCACGACGGGGCCGGCAAGCCCCGAGGGCTGCAGGGGAGCGTCGCCGGCCCACAGGCGCCAGCTTGTGAAGGTGTGGCGGCCGCTGGGACTGGGCTTGCCCTCCAGAAGCCACTGCGGCCACTTCGTGAGCGTGCCATTCGGGTTGCGGTCGCTGTCCTCCGGAAGCCGCTCATCGCCGATCATGCGGTTGGGCCACAGGTCTGTGACCTCGATAGCCAGCGCGTTTTCGCCGGCCCGAAGCGCCGCGGTCACATCCACGCGGTGCGGCGCCCGCCACAATATGCCCAGGTCCTGCTCGTTGAGCCTCACCCGGGCGATGACATCCACCCGGCCCAGGTCGAGGATCACACGCCTGCTTTCGGCGAGGAGCTCGTCCGGCGGCACAAAGGAACTCCGATAGACGGCGGTGCCTGAGAAGTGCCGGACGGCCTCGTCCTCCTGCTCGTTCCACGGCACCAGGGTCGGGAGCGGCACGGACTCCGGTGTGCCGGCGTCCGGGGGGAATGTGAGCTCCCAGGGGCCCGGCAGGTCCAGCACCTCGGACGCCGCGGCCTCCAAGGCCATGCTCTTACCGGACCTGGTGACTACTCGATAGCTCCCGGCCTCGGAGGCCTGCGCGAACAGCCCGGCCTCCTTGGTCCGCCGCAGCAGGAGTGCGGGGGCGGCGTCCGAGGGGATGGAGAGCACAATGCGCTCGGGGTCTGTGGCGCTGGCGACGTGCGCCTGGCCATCCACCTCGTAGTGGACCGTGAGGGTCTTGACCACCCCGTAGGCCGGATCGCCTTCGGCGGCCAGCTCGGCGACGGTGACGGCGTTGGCGCCGCGATCGACCATGCGCTGCAACTGCTGCGTGACATCCTTGGTGCGGGCCTCGTCGCCCTCCGGCCCCCACGCGGCACTAAGGATCGTGATCGCGGCTCCGGCGGTCTCGGGCGGCCACAGGTCCTTGTCATCACGAAGGATGCGCACCACCGGGTCGTCGGGATCATCGCTGCGGGGGCCGAAGACCACGAACACCGAATCGCCGGCCTCCAGACGCAGCGGGAGCGTGGTCGTGTGCTCGTCCTGCACGTAGACGGCGGCCCTCTCCATGGCTCCGGTCTCGGGATACCACAGCTCCGGCGGACGATCGCCGATTCGGAACGTGCAGGTGGCGTTGACCGAGAACGCCTGCGGATTGGCGACGAAGTAGACGTCGGTCTTGTCGATGCGGCGGTGGCAGAAGTCCAGTCCGCGGTCGGCGGAGAAGTCCGGAGCCACACCGGCCTGCTTCAGCACCTCCACCGGGTCTTTGTCGCGCAGGACGCCGCCCGCCGCCCAGATGGCATCCGCCAGGGCCCGGAGCTCCTCGTCACACTCCGGATAGTCCGTGAGGCCGGGAGTGGCTCCGGGGGGAGCCCCGATGATCGTGGCCCCGGCCTCCGCCAGTCTCCCCAGGCGCCGCAGGAGCTGCGGGGTCATCGTCGAGGTGTTGGGCAGCACCAGGGCTCTGTAGCTCATGCCATCGGGAAGTACCAGGCGGCCGTCGTTGTAGTCCAGCCGCGCGAAAGCGGCCTCCGGCGAGCAGGCGTCGGCCTTGTAGCCGGAGCGCTGCACCGAGGAGGGAGGGACGAAGGCGCTCGGAGCGCCCTCGGGGGCCAGATAGAGCAGATCGACCACCGGCAGGCCCTGCTGCAGCAGGTACTGGCAGCGGGTAAGGTACAGATGCCAGGGGCCGGACCGCTCCCACCAGGTCTGATTGCGCTCGTAGTGCAGGCCCCATGGCCCCATGGACATGCCGCCTCCGCGGGGCTCCGGCCACGGCTGGAGGGCGTAGCGGTGGACGACGAAGCGGTTGATGCCCCGACAGAAGGCCCAGTCGCCCAGAGGCTTGATCGAGCCGGGATGGTAGAGCCACCTCTCGCCATCGCCGGCGGTGAAGGCCTCGGCCCCTACGATGCGCCTGCCATAGGTGTGGGCCGCGGAGACCATCTGCGTCAGGGTCTCGGCGGCACCGAAGCTCGGGGAGGCCCAGAACTCGCCCATGGGCTCATCGGCCCGGCCCGCGTAGGCCAGGTTGTCACAGGTCGTATCGCCATAGGCCTCGATGGACAGGCGCAACCCGGATTGCCGGCACAGATCCCGGAAGTGGCCGGCGTAGTTCTCGACCAACAACTCGGAGACCGTCTGGCGCAGGTCCCACAGGAAGCGCTCGGAAACCTCGAGGCTCTCCACGACACGGCCGGTCATCACGGGGAGGAAGGGCCGGATGTCGTAGCGCCGGCGGCGGCGGAACTCCTCGGGAAAGCTCTGGGTCCAGTTCTGCGAGCCCGTCTCCCAGCTATCGATGTGCGCGGCCACGAAGGTGGATTGGGACAGATGCAGAGACTCGAAGATCAGTCGTTGCAGGAACCTGTAGAAATGGGCCTCGGCCCCCGTCGTGCTGAGCTTGTCGCACTCCAGCCCGCGGCCCGATGCGGGGGAGGGGGCATTCTGGGAACCGGTAGGCGTGTGGGAAAAGCGCAGGACCGTCCAGTCACCCTCCGGCACATCCCACGAGAGCCGCCCGTAGGGCCCGAGATGCTCGGTGAGATAGACGATGCGGTCGCGGGGGATGGTCTGCTCCGGGGGCAAGGCGTCGTACTGTGAGGCCCGAGGGAGATCGCGGCGGACCAGAGCGCTCTTGGCATCAATGTCGGGGATGGTGTACTCGGCCGGGGTGGGAAAGGCGACCACCGCCACGTCGCGGCAGTAGTCCGCCACCGTCTCGGGCTGAGGCAGTACACCCTCGAACCGCGCCGGGCCCCGGAGCCTGGTCTCGGTCCAGACCAGTTTCTGCATCGCCTCGTCCGGCCGGATCCACGGCCCTCCGCTGCCACACCAGCCGGCATCGTTGTTCAGGTTCACCTGTAGTCCCAGACGGTGGGCCTCATGGAGCGCGTGCCGAAACAACTCCCGCCAGGTGTCGGAAGCAAAGGCTACGGGCCCCGCCGGCGTGCCCTGATCGACCTCCATGATCAGCACCCCGCCGATGCCCACCCGGGCCATGGCCTCGAGGTCCGCCGTGATCCCCTCCCGGGTGATGTTCCCGTTGAGCCAGAACCAGTACACCCAGGGCCGACAGTTGTCCGGCGGAGAGGCAAAGCCGGCCTCGAGGTCCTGGGCGATGGCCGGGAGGCACCACAGGATCGCCAGCGGGACCAATCGGCGCAGATGACGTCGGTGTGTCCGTCGCATGCAGATCACTCCCCGAGACTTTCCGAATGCTCTCCGTTCACAAGGCCTGCCGGTGTCGTCGTAGAGGTGCGGCCGAGAAGTCTGGCCGGCCCGGTTCCTGTAATCCTGAGCGTCCATCTCGCGCAGCGAGATAGCGAAGAATCTCGCTGAACGCCGGGAGATTCCTCGAGCTGCTCTTGCCGGGAGCGGACGCTCTCAGAATGACATACCCGACGAATGCGGGGTTTGCGGCCGCACCTCAAGTCCTCGAGCATCGCCAACAGCGCCGGGCAGCACTCCGCCTCGTCGGGAAGCTCCGCCACCGGGCCGTTCAGGCCCCGTCGGCTATTCGCCTGCTGCTTCTCCCTCGGCGGACCTACCTGCATTCACGCCGCGGCCCGCTGAACTCCGTGCTCTCCGTGTCATGTAGATCGGGTGTGGCCACCGGATCTGCGTGGTGGGACATTCCCCCCGGTTCTCTCCGCCTTCAGTGCTCCCTGAGCAGATCAAGAAGCTTCCTATCAAGATTGTGCCCACGCCACTTGTCATAGGCAACGTCTTTTCGGTCCGAATCGATGACTCCGAAAGTGCCCCGGAAGTTCCACAGCGCATAGCCGATGTTGTTTGCGCTGAGAATCTCCAGCACATCACGGAACCAGCGGAGAGCAACGTCATGCGGGGTATGGCTGTACGCGCCGCCCTCTCCGCAGTGCACTCCGACCCCCGTGTCCGCCAGGTCGATCCAGCGCTGATAGTGCTTCTCCAGCCGTTCGCGGTCCCACAGCTCGCCATTCACGTCCGGTCCTGGCCAGGTGGGCTCGGGCCAGTTCTCGCCATTGACCCAGCTTGCCCTGTAGTGGCTCACGATCATGGGCGCGTAGGCCCGGCAGCTCTGGCCGATTCCCAGGTCGGCCAGCTCCGGGCAGGGGTCCGTGCCCCACGACAGCCCGTCGGCGATGACCGGGCGCTGCGGGTCCACCTCGCGGATGGCCGCCACGGTGGCGCGCACCACGCGCTCGTGGTCCGCTCGGGTCATGTGCTCCTCCGACGGGGAAGAGGGCTCATTGACCAGGTCAAAGCTCAGTTTCTCGCTGGAAATGCCCCGGTAACGCCTGGAGAAGAGCTGCCAGTGGAAGATGAAGGCCGCAAGCGCCTCTTCGTCCTTCCACAGGTTGTAGGGCTCTTCGCGCTCGCGGTTCACCGAGTAGCCGGGGGCGCGGTGGAAGTTGAGCGACACGTGGATGCCGTAGCGGTGGCCCAGCTCCAGTACGCGGTCGATCCTGGCCAGCATCGGCTCATGGGGCTTGTAGACGTCCTCGTCCTCGATCCAGAGGGTGTAGCACATGGGCATGCGGACGAAGTCGAAGCCCCAGTCGGAGATCCAGCGGAAGTCGTCCTCGCTGACCTCGCCGGTACTGTGGGTGGTGAAGAAGTCCAGGAGATTGAAGCCGCGCCAGCGGGGCAGAGCAGTCTGAGCCATGGAAGGCCTCCCAAGCGGTGGTTTGTGGAGGATATCCGCCGGGAAACGAGGTTTCCTGCACCGGTCGCCGAGGGCCGCAGGCGGGCCGCGGAAAGCGGCCGCCTCAAAGGGAGGGGAGTCCGGGGGGCGAAACGGTGCCCCCCGGCGTGGTGATGCGGGCCGCGGCGAAGAGGTGCTAAAACGAGTCCGGGCCGCGCCAGAAGCAGTATTCGTGCTGCCTGAGGAACCGCAACAGGCCGGCGGTGTCGGTCACCTCGGGGAATAGCCCGGCGCCGGGGCCGATGTAGGTCCACAGACCCTTGTAGGTCTCCACGAGATGGAGCGCGGACTGCCGCTCGCCGTAGACAGCGGCGCTGGGGGCCCAGACCAGCGGGTCGAGAGCGGCGATGAGCTCCGCTGTAAAGAAGCCGAACCGCACCTCTCCCAGGTGGGGCCAGAGGCCCACGACGGCGGCCGCCACGCGGGCCGGCAAGTCCGGCTCCTCGCGCAGCCAGCCCAGCTCGGCCACGCTGCCTTCGGAATCGCTGCGCATGTAGCCGACGGCTCTTTCGCCCTCGCGGATGAGGGAGTAGTTGGGGGCGTAGTCGCGGAAGTACCCCCCGGGGACGCGGCGCTCCCAGTAGTCACGGGTGCGCACGAAGGGGCCCGTGAGAGGACAGCAGAACTGGTCGTAGAGCTCACAGAGCGCGGGAACGTCGGTCTCGAAGTCCGCCGGGCGGAAGGTCAGACCTGTGTCGGCCGTGGGTGGGCGCACGGAGGCGATGGTCTCGAAGGCGCTGAACATCTCATACCCGCTGCCGCCGTAGACCTCCTGGCGGCCGAACAGGAAGCAGAAGTCGAACCCCTCGCTCTCCATCCAACTCCGGCATTCCGCCATCAACTGCCGCACGTAGCCGCGCCGGCGGTGCTCGGGGTGGGTGGCCACACTGCCGATGGCCCCCACCTTTGCCGGGCGGCCGGAGCAGTGCATCGGCCGCCGGTATGCCGAGACGCTGGCCACCATCTCGCCGTCCACCAGGAGGACCCGGCTCTGCTCCGGGGAGTAGTACGGGTCCCTGTTGATGTGCGTCCGCCACCAGCCGCACTCGCCGATGCCGAGGCGCTCGTGCTCGAACTCCTTGTATGACTCGTAGATCAGCCGGTCGTGAACCTCGAGTTCATCCTCCTGCAGGGCACGGATCTCACAGCTCATGGGCGTGCTCCTTCCACCAGAGGTCAAACGAGTACGAAGGCTCCCAACCCAGGATGTCGCGACTGTTGCTCAGGTCCCAGAACACGGAGATGGGCTGGACGGCCTTGCCCCTGTGGGCGAACCAGTCCGGCACTCCCGGCCAGTATCTCTCCACGACCGCGGCCGGATCGCTGCGCAGCTCGGCGGCGTCGGCCGCGGTGTAGGGGAGGGGGTTGGTGGCCCAGAACGCCTCGTGGGAAGAGGGCATGGGGGCAGCGACCGCCGCCACATGGGCGGACACCACATCGCTCACATCCGCCCACAGCCCGAGCAACCCCAGGCCCCGGTCGATCTCGGGCTTGGGCATGAAGGCCGGCGGGCGCAGACATACTGTCTCCAGGCCGGTATTGCGTGAAACGACCTGACAGAAGACTTCGCCGAACCACTTGGTGGTGCCGTAGAGCTCGCCCGGGCAGGCGGGCTCGGTCTCCTTCAGGGGGAGAGCCGCGAGGGCGGGATGATAGCCGATGGCCGCGATGCTGCTGGTGTACACGACGCGCCGCACGCCCGCCTGAGCCGCGGATTGCAGCACGTAATGGACGGGCTTGACGTTGTTGTCCAGGTACTCGCCGTCGGTGTACTGCTTCCACGGGTGGATCGCGGCGGTATGCACCACCACCTCGATGCCCTTCATCAGGTCCGCCGCGGCGCCCTCCACCGCCAGATCGACGGTCTCGTCCAGTGCCCGATCGGTGGCGAACAGGTCGACGCCAAACACCTGGTGCCCCCGGCACTCCAGAGCCGCGATCAGGCGGCTGCCCAGGTAACCTGCGCAGCCTGTTACGAGGATGTTCACGTTGCAGTGGCCTCCTGTGTCCGGATGCTTGAGGGGTCCGGGCGAAACATCTGTTTCGGTGGCCGGATGGAACCCGCACGTGGGTCCGGTTGTCCAGCACAGACGGAGGAGCGATGCGGCGTCCCGGAGGCAAGTGTAGGTCTCGGCCGGGGAGAGGTCAAGGGGCCGGGGAATCCGGCGGCTGTCGGGCCTCGGTGGGCGAGATGAGGCAGGGCCGAAGTAGCTTGACGGCGCCTCTGGGTCTGTGTATAATGCGATTTGCCGGATGGGAGAGCAGTGCCCCATGGTGGCAGCGCTGGGGAGAGCGCCGCCGCCGGTGTCGCAGAAGCTTCGCTGCCCGTTCGTCCCCACGCTCATCGCGTCACCGACCGAGGTGCACGATCCATATGTTGGCAGTCGACATGCTCGTTGCATGGATATCTGTGGCTGGAGTCTTGGCCTGGCTGTTCAAGGCCGGGGCAAGCCATGGGGCTGGCTTGCCTGCGGTAGTGGGCAGGACCGAGGATCGACACGCCAGGCGCAGTAGCTGTCTGCTTCGTGATCCGACGCGAAGGTGATATCACATGGGAGCCAGGATAGCCTGGCTCCCATGTTTGCTTCTCAGGTCGGGTTACTGGCATGGTCTATGGCATCGCCCGGACCGATACGGTTCGCGAGTAGATGGGCGTGGGCTGTGCGGGATACCGCGGCAAAGGCGGCCAGAGGCCGCCAACGAGTTGGAAAAGCGGACTGTCAGCACACTTCAGGAGGTGAGACGGCTAGTCGCCGGGGGGATCGAGAAGGCGAGGGTCAAGATCGGCGATCAGGCGCTGCAAGTGGTGCCCGGGGCTGTGGCCGGTGTGGGTGCGGTTGTTCCCACTATCGTGGGAGCGCTACTCTCGTTGGTCTCGGTAGAGACCGAGCGCGAGAGCCAGGCGGAAATCAACCAGTCCATTTCGCGATAATGCTAGGCCAGGCTTGAGGTGCGAAATGCCAAACGCCGCTGATCCAACGCGGGCGGTCATCATGCGAGGTCGCTTCGTGGCCGACTCCCGGGGGTCTGACGAGGAGCTGGTGCGGAAGGCACAGGCCGAAGGCGACCACGAGGCGTGCGAGTACCTGCTGCACAAGTACCGCAACTTGGTGCGTGCGAAGGTCAAATCGTACTTTCTCGTGGGCGCGGAACGGGAGGACCTCCTGCAGATCGGGATGATCGGCCTGTGGGAGGCCATCACAGACTTCCGGGCCGATCGACACACCTCCTTCGCGTGCTTCGCCAAGGTCTGTATCCAGCGTCAGATGATCTCGGCAATCAAGGCCGCAACCAGGCAGAAGCAGGCTCCCCTGAACTCCTCGGTATCGCTGGAAGCGCCACCCGGGGACGACGACGACGACCGCGCCCTGTGCGACATGCTCACCTCCAAGCCCGAAGTGGACCCGGAGAACATCGTCCTGGGTCTCGAGGGTGAGCGCATGCTTCAGCAGACGCTGCGCGACGAGCTCTCACCCTTCGAGTGGGAGGTCCTCACCGAGTACCGGACCGGCAAGTCCTACAAGGAGATGGCCTCCGAGTTGGGCTGCAAGATCAAGTCGATTGACAACGCCCTGTCGCGCATCCGCCGCAAGCTGCCGGCCGTCGTGCCGGAGCAGGCCGAGCGCATGAGATCATTGCTGTAGAGCAACAAGCCTCCCACCCATGACCGTCAGCGGCGGCCCCGACTCGGGGCCGCCGTGCTGCTTTGCCCCTGGCCTCGCCGCGTGACAGGGGGCGGACACGCCGGGGGCGCGCGGCGATCTCTGCAGCAACGCACGCCACTTGGGCCGCCACCGTCGTGCTGTCCCGCGGGGCTTGAAAGCTCTCCCGGAGGTGCTCGCCATGCCAGACTTTGCCGCGCTGACCAGTCCGCAGATCGGCCGGTTCGCGGAGGACAACGCCCTCTGTCTGCTGCCGGTGGGGCAGGTCGAGGAACACGGACGCCATCTGCCCACGGGGACGGACACGGTCATCGCCCACAGCGTCGTGCGGGCGGCGGCGGAGGATCTGCACCCGGAGCCGCCCACGCTGGTCCTGCCGGCCCTGTGGGCGGGGTACTCGGGAAAGGAGCTCACGCGGTGGCCGGGCACCATCCGCGTTCGCACCCGAGTCGTGGCCGACGTGGTCTATGACGTGGTCCACTCGCTGACGGATATGGGCTTTGCCAAGATCATCATCGTCAACGGCCATGGCCACCACCCGGCCATCCTGGAGATGGTCGCCCGGGAGATCGCGGACGACACGGGAGTGTACATCGCCGTGATGGATGCCGCGAAGCTCGCCGCTCAGGCGGTGCAGGCCCATCGACAATCGGCCCCCGGAGGCTGCATTCACGGCGGAGAGTTCGAGACCGCCCTCATGCTCCACCTGGGCCAGCCGGTGGACATGGACCTGGCCACCGATGAGGACACCTTCACGTTCGATTCCCCGGTCTTCCCCAGGGACGGGTTCTCGGGCAGCAAGAAGGCGTTCTGGTCTACCTGGGGCATTCAGGCCAGCAAGACGGGTATCTACGGCACACCGTCCGTGGCCACCGAGGAGTTCGGCCGCATTGTGTTCGAGGCCATGGTCGGGGAGCTGGTAGACTTCTCCCGCGAGTACTGGCGCACCCCGACGGCGAAGTGAGGGAGGGGGGTGGGGGAACGGCCGCGCCTGCCGTTCCCGTCGCCACCACCGCCGTCACCACCGCCGTCACCACCGCCGTCACCACCGCCGTCACCACCGCCGTCACCACCGCCGTCACCACCGCCGTCACCACCGCCGTTACCACCGCCGTCACCACCGCCGTTACCACCGCCGTCACCACGTATACCGGTACAGCGACCCAATCCTGATGTAGTGCACCTCGACCGGACGGAAGGCACGGCGCAGGTAGTCGGCGAGGTTCGCCATGCCCCATTCCTCGGCGACGCAATGGTTCACCCGAATGGCGCACAGGCCGGCGTCCAGGAGCCAACTGGTCTGTGACCAGCCACAGAGCCCGTCATCGGTGGTGAGGCAGCAGTCGGCGCCGAGGTCGACCATCGTGCGGATGTCGGTGATGGCGCCGGTGCCGATGGCCAGGCGGCTCACCGTCTGGTCCGGGTCGCCGGCGTAGGCCACGGCGTTTTGGCCCAGGGGCCGAGTGCGGTGGGCCACCTCATCGGCCAGATCGATCAGCGCCACACCGGGCAGCTCGTACACGGCATAGTACCGGTCGCTGGCCACGGGAGTGCCGGTGAGTCCCAGCCCGCAGGCCCAGCTATCCAGCACGCCGATGTCGGGGAACAGGTCCCAGGCGTCGTGGCAGCGGTAGACGGCCATGCCGGCCTCCGCGAGCAGGGCGGCCTTCTCGCTGCCCGGGGGGCTGTGCCTGAGTTTCTCATCATCATCCATGTGGGAGTAGAAGGTGGGTTCGTGGGTGATGAACAGGTTGCAGCCACGTTCGCGAGCGCGCCTCAGGGCCTCCATGGTGCACATCCAACCCACCGCGATGGCGCGCACCTCCGTGTCCGGGTGGCCAAACTTGAGCCCGTCGCAGGTGCTCGCGTCCCAGTCCACCCAGGGCGCGACGGAGTGCATGTGCCGATGGACGTCCTGTACGGTCATACGAAGCCCTCCACTTCATCGCGCGGCCCGGCTGCGGCAATGGTGCCTTCCACGGTGGACGGCCCTGAACCTGCAGCGGCACGGCACACCGGCGCCGGCTCGGGCCTCAGCCGGCGCTAGAGCGACGGGTGGGCCCGATTCCGCGGTTGTTGTCTCGCGCGCACCGGGGGGCGTCCGGACCAGCGGCCGGCATGGCCCGGGAGCGCGGTGGGCGACTGTAGGGGGCACAGGTGCGGCCGAAACCCCCGCCTTCGCCGGGAATGTCATTCCGAGGGCGTCTGCTCGCGGCAAGAGCAGCTCGAGGGATCCCCTGGCACTGAGCGAGATTCTTCGCTATCTCGCTGCGCGAGATGGACGCTCGGGATGACAGGAGCCGGGCCGGCCGGGCTTGTCGGGCGGGTATCTAGCCCGCGATGGGCTCGAGGTCCTTGTAGTGCAGCATCATGGCCATGGCGTGGCTTGCCGTGGCGAACCCCGCCTCTTCGGCGACGGCGACGGGGTTCAGGCCGGCGCAGGAGACCAGGGCGACGCGGCCGACATCGACCTGCATCTCCAGAAGCGGGCGGCTCTCGGCGCCGATGGCCAGGACGCCGCGGAGGCGCCAGGCGGCCATGTCGTCCACCAGGCGCATGATGTGTTCGCGCGCCACTGCGGGGCAGGTGCGGAAGCCGGCGCCGATCTTGCCGCCGCCTGTGGCGACGGCCTGGGTGACCGACGAGGTTCGGCTGCGGATGAAGACCTCGACGGGGTCCACCGAGGTGCCGCCGTACTGGATGACATCGGTGAAGCGCACAGGTTCGTGGCGGGCGACTTCCAGCAGGCCGCCGAACTGGGAGTGCACCGGGATGCCCTGATGCAGGAGCACGCCGATGAGGGTGACGCTGGAGACGGTACCGAGCCCCACCATGCCCCGGGGCACCACCTGCCCGGCCACGCGCTGTCCGGGCTGGAAGTAGGCCACCAGATCGCCGGTGGAGTACCGCGAGCGGAATGCGGGCCGCATGAGCCGGAGGGCGGCGTCCAGATCGCTCTGGCGGAACAGGGAGATGTTGATGGCGACCTTGCCGCTGCCTTCGGTGACATCGAAGGTGGTCTGGTAGGCGAGAGTCTCGATGCGTGCGAAGGTGAGAGCGACCTTGTCGGCCACTCGGGCATTTGCCAGCTCGAGGCGGCCGGCCTCGGTGAGGCGGCGTCCGGAGCGGCCGAGGCTCTCGGTGAGGCCTGCTCTGTCCAGGGCCTGCAGGTGGTAGCGGACGGCGCGCTCGGTGAGCTCGATGCCGTGGGAGGTGAGCTCCCTGGCGATGATGGCGGCGCCGAGGGGTGTTCCGTGTTCGCCGAGCACACCGAGAATCGCGAACTCCTTCCGGCCGATTTCCGGCAGAAAGACCACCTCCGGGGGATGTTATTGCGGGAAACTCGCCGGTTTTCCGGAAACCCAGGGCCGGCAGGCGGGCCCAAGGGCCGAGTGTGCCCTGAAATTCGTGGGTGTATTTCCGTTTGACAGGTACCGGGCTGCAGTATACACTCGGCAATAAGTTTCCGGCAAGAGACTTCCTTCCTGTCTCCGCCCACAAAGAACCGAGGACGCTATGGACCCCATGCACAGACTCCCACCCTTCAAGATCCCTGCCGCCTGCGGCACCCTGGGCATTCTCGATCGCTCGGGCCACCGCTTCAACGGTGCGGACATCATGCGCGGCATGGCCAATATGCATGAGCGAGGCAATGGCCTGGGAGCAGGTTACGTGGCCTACGGCATCTACCCGGAGCACGCCGACGAGTACTGCCTGCACATGATGCTTCTCGACGAGGCCGCCCGGGACCGGGCCCGCGAGTACCTCAACTCTGTCTGCGAGATCTCTCACGACGAGCCGATCCCCACACGGCGCACGCCCACCATCACCGACGAGCCCGTGCTGTGGCGCTTCTTCGTGCAGCCCCGGGCCGACCGCGTCGCCGACGCAAACGGCGGCGACGAGAAGGACTTCCTCGTCGACGCGATCATGACCATCAACCGCGATGTGGACGGGGCCTACGTGGCCTCCAGCGGCAAGAACATGGGCATCTTCAAGGGCGTCGGCTATCCCGAGCCGATCGGCGAGTACTATCGGCTGGAGGAGTACGAGGGCCACCTGTGGGTGTCCCACACGCGGTTCCCCACCAATACTGGCGGCTGGTGGGGCGGAGCCCATCCCTTCGGCCTGCTGGAGTGGTCGATCGTCCACAACGGCGAGTTATCGTCTTACGGTGTGAACAAGCGCTATGTGAAGTCCTTCGGGTACGAGTGCACGTTGTTCACCGACTCGGAGGTCATCAGCTACATGCTGGATCTGCTGTGCCGGCGGCACAAGCTGGGGATCGAGATGGCGGCGCTGGCCATGGCGGCGCCGGAGTGGGAAGAGGTGGACCTGATCGAGGACCCGGTGCGCAAGAGCATGCTGACCACGATGCGCACCGTGTATGCGGGGGCCCTGCTCAATGGGCCGTTCGCGGTCATCGCCGGTCACGATGGCGGGATGGTTGGCCTCAGCGACCGCCTGAAGCTGCGCCCACTGGCCGCCGCCACCAAGGGCTCCAGAGCGTACATTGCCAGCGAGGAGGCGGCCATCTGGGCCGTGGACGGCAAGCCCGACACCTCCTGGCCCATCGATGCCGGCAAGCCGGTGCAGTTCGTCCTGGATGCGGCTTAGCCTCCGCAGCTTTCCGGGACCGCGAGCCTGTCGCCCGCACGTCGTAGCCGTCTGTTAGGACCACGGGTTACGCATGCCGTTGGCCGTCGCCGTGTGTCGTGGACTGCCGTTGACCGACGTCCCGCGACTTGTCGACCCGCGACTGTCGTTGCCGCAATGCGCAATTGAGGAGGCCTAGACGCCTTGGCACTGACACTCCTGCACCCCGAATTCATCGTGACTCGCGATACCGACCTCTGCATCGAGTGCGGCGTGTGTACTCGGCAGTGTTCCTATGACGCTCAGAGCATCGACCCCGAGGACGGATCCATCAGCACGGACTGCTCCCGTTGCGTGGGCTGCCAGCGCTGCGCCACCCTCTGTCCGACGGGTGCCCTGACGGTAGTGGAGAGGGAGCTCACCGGGCGCTCGCACCCCAACTGGACGCTGGCGGCCCAGCGGGCCATCGCGCGCCAGGCGGAGTCCGGCGGCATGCTGCTTACGGGCATGGGCAGCGACAAGCCCTACAGCGTGTACTGGGACAATCTGCTGCTGAACGCCTCGCAGGTGACCAATCCTTCCATCGACCCGCTGCGCGAGCCCATGGAGCTGCGCACCTTCCTGGGTGCCAAGCCCGACCGCGTGCAGTTCGACGACGAGGGCAATGTGGTTACCGAGCTGGGCCCGCTGCTGCGGCTGGACATCCCGGTGATGTTCTCGGCCATGTCGTATGGCTCCATCAGCTACAATGCCTGCATCTCGCTGGCCCGTGCGGCCTCCGAGGCGGGAACGTTCTTCAACAGCGGTGAGGGGGGCCTGCACAGGGACCTGTACCCTTACGGCGATCACGCCATCGTTCAGGTGGCCTCGGGACGTTTCGGTGTGACCCCGGAGTATCTGGACGTCGCGGCGGCCGTGGAGATCAAGATCGGGCAAGGCGCCAAGCCCGGTATCGGCGGCCATCTGCCCGGTGAGAAGGTGTCGGCGGAGATCTCGGCCACCCGGATGATACCCATGGGTTCAGACGCCATCTCGCCGGCGCCGCACCACGACATCTACTCGATCGAGGACCTCAAGCAGCTCATCTATGCGCTGAAGGAGGCCACGGGCTACAGCAAGCCGGTGTCGGTGAAGATCGCCGCCGTCAACAACGTGGTGCCGATTGCCAGCGGGGCGGTGCGGGCCGGGGCGGACATCGTGGCCATCGACGGCGTCAGGGGCGGCAGCGGTGCCACGCCCACGGTCATTCGCGACAATGTGGGCATCCCCATCGAGTTCGCGATCGCCGCGGTGGACAGTCGCCTGCGGCAGGAGGGCATCCGGCACCGGGCCTCGATTGTGGCCGCGGGCGGGTTCCGCAATAGCGCCGACATCGTCAAGGCGATTGCTCTGGGCGCCGATGCAGTCTACGTCGGCACCTCGGCTTTGATCGCCATGGGCTGCCACATGTGCCAGAAGTGCTATACGGGTAAGTGCACGTGGGGGATTGCCACTCAGGACCCCTATCTGACCAAGCGCTTGAACCCCGCCATCGCCACGCGACGCCTGAGCAACCTGCTCCGGGCCTGGGGGCTGGAGATCAAGGAGATGCTGGGCGGGATGGGGATGAACAGCATCGACAGCCTGCGGGGCAACCGCGAGATGCTCCGGGCGGTAGGGCTGACGCGGGAGGAGATGGAAGTGCTGGAGGTGGACCCGGCCGGGCGCTAGAAGGGCGGCCGACAAGTCGACATTCGCATGGGAGCGTCATCCTGAGAGCGTCCGCTCTCGTCAAGAGCAGCTCGAGGGATCTCCCGGCATTCAATGAGATCCTTCGCTATCCCGCTGCGCGGGATTGGCGCTCAGGATGACATCCTCAGGAGCGAACCGGCTCCGAACACGCCTCCAGGCTCGCTGTCGGGCTGTGGGGCCTGACCGTTCGCCGTCGCCGTCTGTCGTGGCTCGCGACTGGTGGCTTGCCACTCGCGACCTGACCTAACAGGAGTAGGCTATGAAACGCATATATGCAGACGAGGAAGTGTGCATCGGGTGCAGGCTATGCGAGATCTACTGCATCTTCCAGCACTCCGGGCACCAGACGCTGGTGAAGGCGTTCTCCGACGAGGAGAGTCTTCCCGATCCGGCGGTGAGGGTGGAGGAGGACGGTGCGATCTCCTTCGCGCTCCAGTGCCGCCATTGCGAGGACGCGCCCTGCGTGGCGGCGTGCATCGCGGGCGCGATGACCCGCGACCCGCAGACGGGCGCGATCAACCACGACGAGGACAAGTGTGTGGGCTGCTTCAGTTGTGTGATGGTGTGCCCATTCGGCGCCATCCAGGTGAACAGGGACAAGGGGACGGTCGGGTCCAAGTGCGACCTGTGCGGTGGCGAGGAAATCCCGGCGTGCGTCAAGCACTGCCCCAATGAGGCGTTGGTCTATGAGTGAGAAGCGCTACGACTACCTGATCCTGGGCAACTCCACGGCCGGTGTGGCGGCCCTCGAGGCGATTCGTGAGAGCGACAAGGACGGCTCGATGGCCGTGGTCTCCGACCAGCCGAACCATGCGTACTGCTCGCCGCTGATCACGTACGTGCTTGCCGGCAAGGTGCCGGAGGAGCGCATCGACTATCGGCCTCGCGACCTTTACGAGCGTCTTGGGGTCGACACGTACTTCGGCAGCGCGGTCGCGGCGATCCGCCCGGACAAGCATGAGGTCGTCCTGCAGTCCGGGGCGTCGCTGGGCTACGGCAAGCTGCTCCTGGCCATCGGTGGCACACCTATCGTGCCCCCAATTCCGGGCACGGAGCTGGAAGGCGTGTTCACCTTCACCCGCCACGAGGACATGTGTCGGGTGCGGGAGTACATCCAGCGCAAGCAGGTGCGGCAGGCGGTGGTAGTGGGCGGCGGGATGATCGGTGTGAAGGTTGCCGAGGCCTTCGCCTATCTGGGCATCGAGACCACGGTGATCGAGCTGCTGGACCGGGTCCTGGCCCAGGCTCTGGATGAGACCGGCTCGAGCATGGCGCGGCGGGCGATGGAGGAGGCCGGGATCCACATCATCACCTCGACCGGCGCCACCAGTATCGGGGGCAGCGGGGGAGAGGTGCAGAGCGTGACGTTGGACAGCGGCTCCCGCATTCCGGCGCAGATCGTGGTCATGGCCGTGGGTGTGCGGCCGAACACGGCGCCGGCCGAGGCGGCGGGCATCGGTGTGAACCGAGGAGTGCTGGTGGACGACCACATGCGCACCAGCGACGCCGACATCTACGCCGCCGGTGACGTGGCGGAGGCGTTTGACCCACTGCTGGGCGATAAGAGGCCGATTGCCATCTGGCCGGGGGCCTACATGCAGGGAGAGGTTGCCGGGCGGAACATGGCCGGCGCCGACGAGAGCTATGCGGGCAGCATCCCGATGAACTCGATCCAGGCCTGCGGACTGCCCACGATCTCGGTGGGCCTCATCAGCCCGCCCGAAGGCGCCGAGACGCTGGAGTACCGCTCCAACGACGGCAAGAGCTACCGGCGCATGTTCATCCGCGACGGCAGGATCGTGGGCGCCGTATTCGTCGGGGACATCGAGCGGGCCGGGATCATCACCGGCCTGATTCGGCAGGGCATCGACGTGTCCGGCTTCCGAGAGAAGCTCATCCAGCGCGACCTGGGGCTGCTGTCCTTGCCCAAGCAGTACCGGAAACACATCGTCAGCGGACCGGGGATCGAAGTATGAAGATTGATGCTGCCGGACTTCATTACCGCCAGTTGAACGAGCAGATCAAGGCCGCGGCCGAGCAGGGCGAGACCGAGTTTGACCTGGTCAACATCTGCGGCCACAGGTACATCGGTTGCGGGATCGACAAGCAGATCCGCATTCGCATTGAGGGCATCCCCGGCAACGACCTGGGCGCCTTCATGAGTGGACCGCAGATCTGGTGTAGCGAGAACGCCCAGGACGGCATCGCCAACACCATGAACGACGGTCTCATCGTCGTTCCCGGGCATGCGGGGGACGTCATGGGGTACTCCATGCGCGGCGGGCAGGTGTACATCAGAGGCAACGCGGGGTACCGCATCGGGATCCACATGAAGTCCTACCAGGGGCGCGAGCCGGTGGTCATCATCGGCGGGCGCGTCAGGGACTACTGCGGCGAGTACCTGGCCGGGGGCAAGCTGATCGTCCTCGGCCTCGACCTCCCGCCCGGTGAGCCGATCGTGGGACGCTATTGCGCCACGGGGATGCACGGGGGCACCCTGTACATTCGGGGCGAAGTGCCTCCTGACCGGGTGCGCGAAGGCGTTACCGTCGAGCAGACCGATGAGCAGGACGCCCCGGTTCTCCGCGGCCTGCTGGAGCCGTACTGCGCCCAGTTCGGGCTGGATGTGGACGAGCTTTTGGCGCCGCCGTTTACCCGCATCGCCTCACACACCACGAGACCCTATGGGCAACTATACGCCTACTAAGCGCACCTCGCGGGCCGGCGCAGACGTGCGGCCCGCGCGGCCGGACCATCGCTGCGCCCTGCTGTGGACGGTACCCGCCGGTCTCTCTGAGATGGCGGGTACCGTGCTTTCGGAGCTCGGGCTACGCCAAATCCACGCCGAGAGACCCCAAGAGCTGCGAGACGCCCTCTACGACGAGGACGTGGCCATCGTCCTGGTCAGCTTCGGTCGGGACATCCCCTCCGGCGTGGCCGCTTGTCGGGCGGTGCGCAAGCACCCCAGAGGCGAGAGGGTGCCGATCGTGGCCGCCGTCTCCGCCGACTGTGCGGCGCGGTTCCCCTTCGACTGTGGCGCGGACGACGCCATCAGCGTCCCCTTCTCCCTGGAGGAGGCGCGACTTTGCCTGGGCTTCGCCCTGTGGCGCAACGACATCGGCATCAGCAGCCGCGTGGTGAAGATCGGCGACATCGTTTTGGACCCGGCCGCCATGCGGGTCCGGCTCAAAGGGGCGCCGGTGGATCTGACCTACAAGGAGTTCGCCCTGCTGCGGTGCTTCCTGGGCAACCCCGGCATCGCGCTGAAACGGAGCCAGATCCTCGACAGCGTCTGGGGTACCGACTACTACGGCGGGGATCGCACGGTGGACATCCACGTCCGCCGCCTGCGGGCCAAGCTGCCGCCCCTGGCCCAGAGGATCGAGACGGTGCACGGGGTGGGCTACCGGTTCTCGGGCGGCCCACAGACCGAGGACGCCGCGTAGGCCGCGGGAGGGCGAGTGTGGCGGCCCGTCCCTCTTTGCTCTGCGTCCCTCAGCGTCGCTCGGTGAGGTCTTCATGCGCCGCGGCCCAGGCCGTGAGGAGCACGGGCACGGCCACCGGCACTCCCGCGCAGCACATGGCCACGCTCGCCGCCCCGATGGCGATCCCGGCGGCCCCCAGCCCGCAGACATTGACCGGGTCGGTGGCCAGCAGGTGCCACGCCGCCAGCAGTGCCGTGGCCACGTCGCCACCTCGCCCGACCACCTCGTACAGCCCCAGGCAGGCCCAGGCCGAGAGCGGAACCGCGATCAGCAGGCAAAGCGGAACGCCGATCGCTCCCAGTCGCAGGGCGACCGCCGCGGCCAGCGCCCCGCAGAGCCAGAAGGGGAGCAGAACCCCCATCACGCTGGGCCACACGACCAGCACCGGCCGGGCGGTGCCCGACGCCTCCATGCCCATCCGCCGCAAGAAGCCCGCGGCCCCGACGGCCGCCGTCGC
>Ga0334883_1002524_pt1 | contig 22229 bp, 21 predicted proteins | sample GraSluR1_MG_6_FD_207230 | JGI IMG/M metagenome (GOLD analysis project Ga0334883, IMG submission 207230) | Sludge microbial communities from methane-producing bioreactor in Wageningen University, Netherlands - Granular Sludge_09_05-R1 | ecosystem: Engineered > Bioreactor > Anaerobic >...
GAATCATACAGGCTGGGTGTAAAAAAGAATGGTTTTTTCAGACAAATTGCTCAACTTTTGTTCGTGTAAAATAATATTGGGAGAGTGACTCTTTATGAAGGGAATAATATTGGCCGGAGGGGCAGGCACACGTCTTTATCCATTGACAATGATCACCAGCAAACAACTGCTCCCCGTATACGACAAGCCCATGATCTACTACCCGCTTTCTACACTTATGTTGGCAGAGATAAAGGATATCCTCATAATTTCAACACCGACCGACTTGCCGAATTTTGAAAAGCTGCTTGGTGACGGCAGCCAGTTTGGAATAAAACTATCATATAAAGAGCAGCCATCCCCGGACGGACTTGCACAGGCATTCATAATCGGAGAAGAATTTGTTGGCGGAGATTGTTGTGCAATGGTCCTGGGAGACAACATATTTTATGGAAGCGGTTTCAGGCATTTACTGCAGCAGGCCTCTGCCGACGCCCAGAATGGACAAGCGACGATATTCGGTTATTATGTAAATGATCCGGAGCGTTTTGGCATAGTGGAATTTGACGGCGACGGCAAAGTGATTTCTGTAGAAGAAAAGCCTAAATGCCCAAAGTCAAATTATTGTATAACCGGCCTCTATTTCTATGATCAACGAGTCGTTGATTATGCCAAAAGCGTAAAGCCATCTGACAGGGGAGAACTTGAGATCACAGACCTAAACAGGATATATCTGGAGGATGGATCACTCAAAGTCCAGCTTCTAAGTCGAGGATACGCCTGGCTTGATACCGGGACTATGGACAGCCTTGTAGATGCAGCTGATTTTGTAAGAACCATTGAACAAAGACAGGGGCTTAAAATTTCAGCACCGGAAGAAATTGCATACATCAATGGTTGGATCGACAGAGATAATTTGCTAAAGTCAGCAAAACGATACGGCAAGTCGCCATATGGCCAGCATTTGAAAAATGTTGCAGAGGGAAGGTATAAGTATAGATAATGAACATTATCAAGACTGAAATAAAAGATCTATATATCATAGAACCAAAAGTTTACGGTGACCACAGAGGGTGGTTTATGGAGACATGGTCACGGCGCTCCTTTGAAGAAGCAGGTTTGTACTATACTTTTGTACAGGACAACCATTCATTTTCTGCAAAAAAAAATACCATAAGAGGACTTCATTTCCAAAAAGGTGAATTTGCTCAGGCAAAGCTCGTACGATGCACTTTAGGAAAAGTGCTTGACGTTGCAGTTGATATTCGCAAAGGATCACCGACCTATTTACAATGGGCAGCTGTAGAACTCTCAGCGGAAAACAAGCGTCAAATGCTTATACCTCGTGGTTTTGCACATGGCTTTGCTACACTGACCGACAGTGTCGAATTTCTTTATAAAGCAGATAACTGGTATGCACCCGCATCAGAGGGAAGCATACTTTGGAGCGATCCTGAAATTGGAGTGAAATGGGATGTCAAAGATCCGATCATCGCGGAAAAAGACGCCAACGCTCCGTTGTTCAGGGACTGCGATATTGATTTTGTATATGGGGTGAAACAATGAATATTATTGTGACGGGCGGTGCGGGGTTTATAGGCAGCAACTTCATCTTCCACATGCTGAAAACCCATCCTGACTACAGGATCATATGTCTTGATGCCCTGACATATGCAGGAAACCTTTCAACATTGGAACCTGTAATGGAAAATGAAAAATTCCGTTTTGTAAAAGCATCTATAACAGACCGCAAAGCTGTATTTGAACTTTTTGAAGAAGAGAAACCTGATATTATCGTTAACTTTGCTGCGGAAAGCCACGTTGATCGCTCTATAGAAAACCCTTCTGTATTCCTTGAGACGAACATCATGGGAACACAAGTCCTGCTTGATGCCTGCAGAAAATTCGGTATGAAACGTTTTCATCAGGTCTCTACGGACGAGGTATACGGAGATCTGCCGCTTGAACGTCCTGACCTCTTTTTCACTGAAGAGACTCCCATTCACACATCAAGCCCCTATTCAGCCTCAAAGGCTGCAGCAGACCTTCTGGTCCAGGCTTATCACAGGACGTTTAAAGTCCCCGTGACCATCTCAAGATGCTCGAATAATTATGGGCCCTATCATTTTCCTGAGAAGTTAATCCCGCTTATGATAGCGAATGCATTAAATGACAAGCCCCTTCCTGTATATGGAAAAGGAGAAAATGTGCGTGACTGGCTCTATGTTGAAGACCACTGCAAGGCGATCGACCTCATAATCCATAAGGGCACTGTTGGGGAGGTCTACAACATTGGCGGGCACAACGAGATGCGCAACATCGATATCGTTAAGATGATAGTCCATGAACTTGGCAAAAGTGAAGAACTGATAACATATGTGACAGACCGGGCAGGACATGACCTGCGCTATGCGATAGATCCGACAAAGATCCACAATGAACTGGGATGGCTGCCGGAGACAAAGTTTGAAAACGGCATCAAAAAGACCATTGAATGGTATCTCGATAACAAGCCCTGGTGGGAGAATATAATCAACGGGGAATATCAGAATTACTACCAGAGGATGTATGGGGGAAGATAGTTGGTCGGGTGGTCAGGTGGATAGGTGGTTGGGGAAAGCATGAGGCGAGGGATAGGTGACTGGGAAGGGCTAAGAAAGTTAGATAGGTGGATAGGTGGTTAGGTGGCCGGGAAAAGCTTGGGGCTGAGAATAGCTGGCTAGTTAGGGTAAGAGCATAAGTCGGTCGGAACTAGATAAACTGCAAGGCATGTTTTGAAAAACTTAAAGTTTTTATATAGAGTGACTAGTGGGAAGGGTTTTATTTTGTTTGAGAGTTTTGATAAACTTTTGGTTTGGCAGAGGGCACATTCTTTGGTGTTGAAGATTTATGAGGTTACAAACAGCTTCCCAAAAGAGGAAATATGGGGGTTGACTTCACAAATCAGGAGAGCTGCGGTCTCTGTTCCAAGCAACATCGTGGAAGGAAAGGCACGTGGTTCGAGGAAAGACTTTAAAAGATTTCTTCTTATTGCCAGAGGATCCCTGGAAGAAGTAAAGTATCAGTCTTTGTTGGCAAAAGAGCTAAAATACATGAACGAAGAACAATATGAAGAGATTACAGTTATGATAGAAGATGTAGGCAGGCTGTTGGGTGGGATGATTAGGAAAGTTGGATAGGGGATAGGTGGATAGTTAGTTAGGTGGATAGGTGGTTAGGTAGCAAGGTGGATAGGAAGAGCGGAGAATGGACAGGTAGATAGGTGGATGGGAAATAGTTGGTAAGGTGGAAAACAAAACATTGAGTTGGTCGGTTGGATAGTTGGTTAGGTTGTTGGGACAAGATAGGAATTTTTAAACATTTTTTTTGCTATGCCTTTTTTGTCTAGTTGTTTTGGAAAACGTTTTTCCCGACCATCCAGCCACCCGACCAACTAACCACCCGACAGGTTTTTCCTGACCACCCAGCCACCCGACCACCTGACCAACCCGTAGGTATTTCCCGACCACCTATCTACCTTACCAACTTACCACCCGACAGGTTTTTCCCATCCACCCGACCACCTGACCAACTAACCAACCAGAAAGGGGTTTATTATCCATGAAAATTCTAGTTACCGGCGTTAAAGGCCAGCTTGGATATGATGTTGTAAAAGTTCTTGAAGAGCGGAATATTGAATGTCTTGGAGTGGATATCGATGATTTTGACATCACTGATGCAAAAGCAACATCCGAATATATCAGAAAATACGCTCCTGATGCTGTAATACACTGTTCAGCATATACTGCGGTCGATAAAGCAGAAGATGAGCTTGAGCTTTGTCGCAAAGTCAACGTAGACGGCCCCCGAAATATCGCAGCCGTTTGCAAAGAGATAGACGCAAAGATGATATATATAAGCACCGACTACGTTTTTCCGGGCATTGGTGACAAGCCTTATGAAGCAGATGATCCGACCGGGCCGCTGGGTGCTTACGGGCAGACAAAACTTGATGGGGAACTTGCAGTAAAGGAAATACTTTCTCGCTTCTTTATTGTTCGCATCTCCTGGGTCTTCGGGATAAACGGAAATAACTTTGTCAAAACTATGCTGCGTCTCGGGAAGGAGCGGAAGGAGATAAATGTTGTGTGTGATCAGATAGGTTCTCCCACATACACAGCGGATCTTGCCCCTCTGCTATGCAACATGGTAGTCACAGAAAAATACGGTACGTACCATGCAACAAACGAAGGTTACTGCTCATGGGCCGAATTTACGGAAGAAATATTCAAATTGGCGGGTTATTCAACAAAGGTAATACCAATACCGACCTCAGAATATCCGACGAAAGCAAAGAGGCCGCTTAACTCCAGGATGAGCAAAAAAAGCCTTGACAGAGCCGGATTCAAGAAGCTTCCATTATGGCAGGATGCCGTTTCAAGGTATGTATCCCAGTGCTGAATAAAATTTACACACTTACTAAAAAAACTATTATTTCTTTAAAAGAGAATGGCGTAGATTTCACGATCCTAAAAGTAAAACGTAAATGTCTTTCAATATATCAAAGTTTCTATATTAAATTTAAAAAAATAAGGTTCGACAAAATATCAGACAAGGAGCGCCAAAGACAGGTCGGACATATTTTCCTGAAGGATATAAAGATTAGCATCCTGGTTCCCCTGTACAACACTCCCGAAAAATTTCTGCATGAGATGATAGAGTCTGTCCAAAAACAGACATATTCCAACTGGGAACTCTGCATGGCAGACGGAAGCGATGACAAACATAAGAATGTAATGGAGATCTGTGAAAAATACTGCGTCGAAGACAAACGGATCAAATACAAAAAATTGAAAAAAAACCTTGGAATTTCCCTGAATACCAATGAATGCATCAAAATGGCGACCGGTGAATATATAGCACTGTTTGACCATGACGACATAATGCACCAGTCTGCGTTGTTTTATGTAATGGAGGCTGTATGCGAAAATGATGCTGATTTTGTCTATACTGATGAAGCAACATTTGAGAGCGATATTTCAAATATTGTATTTTGCAACTTTAAACCAGATTTTGCTCCTGATACTCTCCGTAGCTATAACTATATTTGTCACTTATCTGTATTTGCAAAAAAACTGCTTGATAAAGTGGGATGGCTTAACCCGGAGTTCGACGGAAGTCAGGATTATGACCTGATACTGAGACTGACCGAGCAGGCAAACAATATTGTACATGTGCCACAAATCCTGTATTTTTGGAGATCCCACCCAAATTCAGTTGCAAAAGACATATCTGCTAAATCATACTGTCTGTTGTCGGCACGCAAAGCAATCGCCTCCCACTTGAAAAGAAAAAATCTTTCCGGCGAAGTTTATGATTCAGTAGTTCCATCAACCTATAAGATAAATTATCAAATCGAAGGCGAACCTCTGATTTCCATAATAATACCAAACAAAGACCATGTCAGTGATTTAAGTAAATGCATCGCGTCGATCAACAATTCAACATATAAAAATCATGAAATAGTAATTGTAGAGAATAACAGTGAAGAGCAACAGACGCATGATTACTACAAATCACTTGAAAAGAACACGAACATTAAAATAATCAATTATAAACAGCCTTTTAATTTCTCTGCGGTATGTAACTTTGGAGTGCTGCATGCAAGAGGAGATCAATTGCTGTTTTTAAACAATGATACAGAGGCCATTACCCCTAATTGGATGGAAGAAATGCTGATGTTTTCGCAAAGAGAAGATGTAGGTGCGGTCGGTGCCATGCTTTATTATCCTGATGATACTGTTCAGCATGCAGGTGTAATTTTGGGAATTGGCGGCATAGCTGATCATTCACATAAACATTTTCGCCGAGATGAATATGGATATGCATCCAGACTCACGATCGCACAGAATCTCAGTGCTGTTACAGGAGCATGTATGATGATGAGAAAAGAATGTTTTGAAGAAGTAGGCGGATTTGACGAAAGACTTGCAGTGGCATTCAATGACATAGACCTATGTATGAAGATAAGGCAAAAAGGGTATTTGATCATATTTACTCCATATTCGGAGCTCTATCACTATGAATCGAAATCACGAGGAGTGGAAGACACGCCTGAGAAAAAAAATCGCTTTCATAAAGAAGTATTGCTTTTTAGGGAAAAGTGGATAGGTGTTTTGGATCAGGGAGATCCCTATTACAACCCTAATTTAACTTTAGAACGCGGTGATTTTTCGTTAAATTTTAAAAAAATACGTTAAAACAAAAAAATGATGATAAAATATATATTTAGCATTTTTTATTCCGGAGAGGATATTCTTGTTTATGAATAATTTGTATATAAGGCTGTATGGGTTGTATCAATATCGAGACCTTCTAAAACAGCTTGTTGTCCGAGACGTTAAGCTAAAGTACAGGCGCAGTATTCTTGGCTATTTGTGGAGCGTACTGAACCCTTTGATGACTATGATGGTTCTTGTCATAGTATTTTCAAACCTTTTTCGCTTTGACATCCCCAACTTTCCGGTCTACCTGATAACAGGAAGCACGTTGTTTGGTTTTATGAGCGAAGCTACGACAATGGCCATTGCATCGATAACGGGCAACGCTGCTTTATTGAAGAAAACTTATGTCCCCAAATATGTTTTTACTCTGGCTAGGGTAACCAGTTCTCTTGTAAACATGTTGTTTTCGATGACCGCAATAATTATTGTCGTTCTGATAACCAAAGTGCAAATTACGCCATATATTTTACTTGCTCCCCTAGTGATCGTTGAAGTATATCTTTTCTCTCTTGGATTGGGCATATTTCTCGCTGCCGCTTCGGTCTTCTTCCGTGACCTACAATACCTTTGGGGTATATTTATTACTATGTGGATGTATCTTACCCCGATTTTCTACCCGATAACGATCATTCCGGAAAAATATAGATTCTGGTATTACTGGCTTAATCCTATGACCGGATATGTCTCACAGTTCAGAGATATTGTTCTACATGGCCAAATGCCTGATGTCTATTCTGTTTGTGCAGGTTTTATGATTGCCTTCATTGCTCTTTTAGTCGGAGCATACACTTTCTACAGGAGCCAGGATAATTTTATCCTGTATATATAGCGATGGATAACAGCAAAGTAGTGATCGAAGTACAGAATGCAACAGTGCGCTTTAATATGGCGTGCGAGAGAATCTGCAACCTAAAAGAGTATTTTATAAAGGTGCTGAGGCGGGATCTGTTGTTCCAGGAGTTTCTTGCCTTGAAGAATATTGACCTTACCATACGGGAAGGGGAATCCTGGGGATTTGTCGGAGTCAACGGTTCAGGAAAATCGACACTGCTAAAACTCATTTGCGGAATTTTAAAGCCATATAAAGGGACAGTCAAAACGTACGGACAAATCGCTCCGCTTATTGAGCTCGGTGCAGGATTTGACGGAGAACTGACGGCCAGGGAGAATATATTCCTCAATGGAGCCGTGCTTGGACACAGTGAAAAATTTATGCGGGAACATTTTGATGAGATAGTTGATTTTGCAGAACTTCACAGTTTTCTTGACATGCCCATCAAAAATTATTCATCAGGTATGGCCGCAAGACTTGGATTTTCAGTGGCTACAATGGTACGGCCTGAGATCCTCATAGTAGATGAGATCCTTGCGGTAGGTGACTATGCTTTTCAGCAGAAATGCCAAAAGAGAATGCAGGAAATGCTTGCCGATGGAACGACACTGCTATTTGTTTCCCATTCAATAGAAGAAGTAAAGAAACTTTGTAACAATGCAATGTGGTTAAGCCATGGAGAATCTTTGATGACAGGGACTTCAAATGAGGTTTGTGATGCATATATGAATTCTCAGACAAAATAGCGTTTTTTTATAATTGCCTAAAGAACTGCTAGTTCCGTCTCAATTGCCAAAGCCAATCAACACAGAAAGGCTTACCTGATGCTTTTGTTAATAATATTTTTTTTATTGGTAAAATGAATCTTTTATAAAACCTTATATAAGTTGATGTCGAGAAATGCATTCTTGGATCATGCGATTCTATAGTTTTTTTATTTAAATATTGATATAGTCTTTTGTCTTTGTTAGCCAGATTATTAAGCCAAATAGATATGGCTTTATGTGTTTCAGCCATTCTTTTCGAAGATTCTTCAGAGTTCTGGAAGGTTATACCAACTCCATATTCATAGTAACGAGAATAAAAATTAACAAATCCAATCTTATTATTTTCAATCAACATAAATAATAGAGATGGATAATCTTCAATGTCACGTATATTGTCTGGCAGTGGAAAATTCTCTGGTGTAAAATACCTTTTTAAATAAATAAAAGACGCCCCTCCAATAAAATTATCATACAGTAGTATTTGCAGAGCTTTTTCAGGGTTATCTCGTATCAAATTAAATTGATATGGAGCGGAAGCCGGACAATATGATGTCACAATATGGTCCACAATTTGCAATTTAGGTTCGACAATAAATGTTTTATAGTATGTAAGCCATAAGTATGGGTCTTCCAAGCATTTTTTGCGTTGTTTTTGTATCTCTTTAGCAATGAGTTGAAAGGTATCGGGGCCATAGCAAGTATCACCCTGACCCAGTGGGAATATTATATCCCCCTTTGCTTCGAGGGCTGCGTTACGCAGGTTTTTAACAATTCCTTGGTTTTGCCGGTTTTTGATGAAACAAACATTTGTGAAGTGGTGACGGTTCTCTTCAAGCCACTTTTCTATTATAGAAACGGAATATCCATCATCAGGAGAAGCGTCATCAGCAATAACAAGATCTTTATTGGGGTAGGTTTGCAACTTACAAGACTCAAGTGTAGGAATGAGTCTGTCTCCACCTTTATATGATAAAACAACCGCACTGATTTGAATTAATTTCAAATATAACAACCCCTATAAATTTTTACTTTTAAAAAATAAGGTTAAATTTATATTTAAAAATTTATAAATATCCATGAAAAAATTACACAATGTTCATGTTTATAAGGAAGGTTAAAATTTAATATCTAATCTTTTAAGCTACCATATTTATATAGTGTCCAAAAATTTAACATTATATTAATTATCAAACGAAAAAAAGCTAAGGTCATAAAAAATAGACCAAAATAAAAAAAGGTAGTACCGTTGATAAAATGTAAGTTAGCAAAAAGTGCACTATTATGGTGTTTTATAATTTGAATTGCAAACAATGAGATCGCAAAAAGAAGATTATTTGTTATTTTGTGAGACGTACAAAACTGAATGCATATATTTTTAATATTTATGAGCGACCTGAGTTGATCTATTGAAATGCCAAGTCTTTTAGCACGATTATACTCAAAGTCTAAATTTTTGTATGTGTTATTATGAGAATCTCTTATTCTCTTAAGTTTTTCGATTTTAATGCTATTCATCTTATAAGCATAAGGCATTATTTCTAACTCAAAAGCAGTAACAAAATCTTTGCAATATCTTCTGTATGCATCTGTGTTGTTTCTCTTGTTCCCATGCGAAATACCTCCATCGCGATGTTTTGCCGTAATGGATTCAATGTATTTTATTTTAATGCCCATTCTGGCTATTCTTAGATATGAGATCCAGTCTTCTATCAAAAAATAGTCTTTAGAGAGTGGGCCAATTTTTTTAAAAACATCTCGATGATATACGGTTCCTGGTGCTGCAATGATGCATCTTAAAGAGAGAGTTTCAAAAAGTTTCCAGGAATCGCCTGAATTAATTAAATCAATCTCATCCTTTGTGTTAAAAAAATGGTCAAATCTTTCAAGACTATCATCATACATTCCTACTAGGGATGTTACAACTTGAATGCAATCATTTTTGTCATTAAATCCATTTACTAAAGTAGAAATAGAATTTTGATCAAAGAGGACGTCGTCTGCAGCAATATACATGACGTACTCGCCGGAACTTTTTTCAAGCATTAGCTCAACATGTTTGACAGTGCCTAAATTGTTTTTGTTGTGATTAATAATGACATCCTTGATGTTTGATTTTTTATAGCTTTCTATGTAATCCGAAAGTTTCTTAAAATCAAATTCTTTCGACCCGTCATCACTGACAATTAACTGGATATTGTCATAATCTTGAAAAAAAATAGAGTCCAACAGTTCGTAAACGTATCTCTGGTTGTTGTATATCAAAACTACTATTGAAAATAAAGGGTTATCGGTCATTTTTAAATTCCCCTAGGTATTTAATTATTCTAGCAGGATTACCAACTACAATTGCATTATCTGGGACAGACCTAGTAACGACAGCACCTGCTCCTACAACAGCACCTTTGCCAATAATGACACCTGGAAGTATGGTTGCGTTAGCACCTATTGAACAGCCTTTTTTTAATAATGTCGTTAGAAGCACCCAATCGTTGTTGCGGCTTTTTGGAAACATATCATTAGTTAATGTAGCATTTGGGCCAACAAAAACATCGTCTTCTATTGTAATGCCATCCCATATCTGTACCCCGCATTTAATAGTGACTCTGTTCCCAATAACGACTTTGTTCTCGATAAAAACGTTATCACATATGTTACAACTTTCTCCAATGATCGCTCCTGGAAGAATATGTACAAATGCCCAAATACGGGTATCTGGTCCAATGTTACCTGACTCACAGATTGCTTTTGGGTGGACAAAATAGTTCGCCATTCATTTTGCCTGCCAGTTATTTAGAATTTTAGTAATATATTCAAGTTTTCTATTAGTTAAACCGTTATACATAGGTAAACTTAATATTGTTTCTGATTCATTTTCCGTTATCGGAAAACTTCCGCGAGTGAAGCCTAATGATGAATATGCTTCTGCAAGATGAGGAGGAACAGGGTAGTGTATCTGGGTTCCAATTCCGTTCTCTGCCATATAATTGATTAGATCTTCCCGATATTCTGTTTTAATAACAAATTGGTGCCAGACGGGCCTCGTGTTTGCTAGTACTTTGGGTAATTCAATCTGAGGGTTATTAATATTATTTAGATATTTTTCTGCTATGAACTCCCGCTCAGATGTAAGTTCATCTAAATGGGTCAGTTTGACTCTTAGCAGAGCTGCTTGAATTTCATCGAGGCGTGAATTGATTCCCTGTACTTTGTTATAGTATTTTTTTTCGCTGCCGTAATTTCTGAACATGCGAACATTTTTGGCGACATTACTGTCGTTTGTTGCAATAGCTCCTGCATCACCGAAAGCTCCGAGATTTTTTGTAGGGAAAAAACTAAAGCATGAGATGCACCCGAAGGATCCGGTTTTTTGTTCGTTGAAAGTTGAACCATGGCTCTGAGCACAATCTTCAATGACAGGGATCCCATGTTGATTTGCGATATCCATTATCTTTTCCATCCTGCATGGCTGTCCATAGAGATGAACAACCAGGATAGCTTTAGTTTTTGATGTAATTGCAGATTCGATCTTATCGGCATCAATATTGTGATATCCGTCCGGCTCAATAAATCTTGGCGTTCCGCCATTTTCTGTTATTCCTAAAACTGAGGCTATGTAAGTGTTGGCTGGTACGATCACCTCATCCCCATGACTAATTCCAAGAGCTTTAAATGCAAGAATCAGAGCATCAAGTCCCGAGTTTAATCCGACACAATATTTTGTCCCTAACCACGATGCAAACTCATCTTCAAATGCCTCAAGTTCTTCACCAAGGATATACCAACCAGAATCTAATACCCTAGAAGCTGCAGCCAAATACTCTTTACGGTATTTTTCATAACTTGGTTTTAAAGTACAAAATGGGATTTGCATATTCTTATGACTCCTTTGGGTCGATTGATTCAATAAACATATCATAATCTCTTATGTAATCAGTTGCTTCGTAGTGATCTGAAGCTAAAACAAGCAGGACACTGTCAGATATTAGCCACTTCATTGTCCTCCATGTACTGGGGCCTACATAAAGACCCACAGAAGGATCATCAAGGACATATGAATTAATACGCCCCTTGCCATCATCTAAAGTGATTTCGATTTTACCATAAGCACATATAAGAATCTGTTGCAATGTCTTGTGTGCATGGTGTCCTCGTATCACTCCTTCTTGGACTCCGTAGCTGTAATAAACACGCTTGACCTCAAAGGGGACAGACTCTGAGTTAGTTTCTGCAACGCATAGGCTCCCGTCTTTTGGAGAAGCGCCAGGTTTGTAAATCATTTTTCGAAGCATTGTTGTAAACACCACCGTATTTTAAGTTAGTTTAACTTAACAATTATATTACCATCAATAATCTTTATACTTCCTTTTGATGGATAGTTAGGCATGCTAGCAACCTCAGGAAGGGCGCTGTATTTCTTGTAAAGGTCTACTTTATCCGGAGATTGATATGGACTAAGGTTGACAACTTCAATCTTAGATGCCAGATAATGATTAATAAATACATGGTATGTATATGAATCAAGCATACTTTGTCCGTCTATTAAGCCGCCTTGTAATAGCCCCGGTTTGCCACCATCGATACAAAAAACACTGCCATGTTCAATAATTATGTTAGGTGTATTTTGGATCAAAATTACCTTTGGATTTTTTTCAAAATCTGTTAAAAGTTCAATGTGTGTAATCAATCTAGTAGTGAAAGAATAAATTTGCTCATACCCTAAATGCATCTTTATGTATGCTTCATTTGTAAATATATAATTTGAGCGAATAACAAGTAACAGAAATATAACAACTATCCAATTAAATGTACATTTTAAGTTTTTAAACAATAATTTCCGTTCGATCTGAAAAGAATTTATGTCTAAAAGTTTAATTGTAAATAAATAAAAAACAATTAATGGATAAGACGTTAGTAAATACATTGATTCTCCTGAAGAGAGAATATGAAGAATATTTGCCATTATAGGGAAAAATGCTAAACAAAGCAATAATACAATAGTTTTAAATAAATTTAAATAAATTTTTTTTGTTAAAATAATATGTAAAAGTATTACTATTGATATGGTTAGAATGATACGATTTGCTAAAAAGTTTCTCCAGTTAAAAAAATATTCTTTAACTTCAATCAAAGAACCTTTAATTAGTGATGGTAAATTTTCAAAAATTTGTAAAATTAAAGTATAACCTATCCTATCAAATCCTTTATAGGTAGTCATTGTAATATTTTTAAAATCTAACATTATTTTAAGTGCTGCATAATATATTAATATCCCTAATAGTATGCTTAAAGTTGCTTTGCAGATATAAATCAGAGTATATTGTAACGTCCAAGCTTTATCAAAAAGAGTAAATATTAAGACTAGCGTAAACAAGCCAAAAGCGAAACAGAAATATAATTGGTATATGCCTAACGAAAGGCCAAAAAGCACTGCCCCCCCCAAAAATCCATAAATGTACCTGTTTGTTACAAAGACAGCAATACAAGCTAGCGTCAGCGAAATAAAAAAGGCATCCGCTCCATGCATATAGCCGAATGTCCAAGCCACTGATGGCATTGTCATCATAAAAGCTGAGACAAAAACAGCACAATAAACTTTCTTAATATCAAGTGATAAAACCACAAAACAACTAGAAACAGCTAAACAAAATATTGATATTGTTCCAATTGTCATCGGAGTGCTGTATCTTCCGCTTAACCATGACGAAAAAAATGCAAACCATCTTCCTTGATATGTCCAATCAATATAGTAGTAGAAAAGTCCTACGTCATCATGGTTTGGTAACTTATTTACAAACATAAATAAGTGCGTAGCATAACCAATTATTATCGCAGACAAGAATGTATACGTTAGTACTTTTTTTCTTTCATCAGAAAAACTGTCAAAAATATATTGGAAAAATAATGAAGGTTCACAAATTGATAATTTCATAATGCACCTCTTAAAAATTTATCCTTTTTTCTTCAATTACTAATGGCCTCTTCATGATTCTTTGATTTATTGTCAGAATATATTCACCGATAAAACCAATGAAGAAAAGCTGCACTGCGCCGAGGAACATCATGCCTATCAGCATGGGAGCAGTTCCGGCGGGGAATCTTTCCCAGTACATTAGTTTTAGAACCAAGTATATCAGACCGATCAATGTGCTGATCAGCCCGATAAGAACGCCTGAGAATACAGCAAGTCGCAGTCCTATCTTTGTGTAGCTTGTAATGCTTAACATTGCCAGATCATATAGAGAGTAGAAATTATTGTGTGACTTTCCAGCTTTGCGTTTTTTCTGTTCATAAGGAATGTCTTTGCGTTTGTAGCCGAACTCAGCAACAATTCCGCGAAGGAACGGGGTAGGATCATCAAGGCTTCTTAAGATGTCAATAAAACTTTTGTCGTAAAGGCCGAAACCTGTAAAATGTTCTATCTGATCAATATCGGAAAATTTCTTAACTAACTTATAATAAATTGAGCGCAACCAGTACATAAAAGAGTTTTCTTTGCTGGTAGTTTTAATTCCTATTACAATTTTATGACCTATTTCCCACGCTTCAACAAATTTATGGATCATTTCTACCGGATCTTGAAAATCCGCACACATTAGGATCGTACAATCCCCACTTGTTTGTTGTAATCCATAAAAAGGAGAGTTCAGCTGGCCAAAGTTTCTAGCGTTGAAGATAGCTTTGACTTTTTTGTCCCGGCTGCAAATCTGTTTAATTTTATCTCTTGTTGTATCTTGCGAACAGTTATCTATAAACACAATTTCGTGATCATAATCAGGTAAAAAAGAAGAAAATTCACCGCAAATAGCCTCAGAAAGAGGAATAACATTTTCTTCTTCATTGTATGTAGGAATGAGAATACTAATAGTTTTCATCAGATTGTCAACCTCTTTTTAATTATTTGGCCTGAAACTAAAATATTTATGACCAAACCAGCTTATCAATGTCGTAAAAATTAGGTTCAGTGCTCCTGCTAAATATGGACTTATCGAAACGATATCAACCAGAACATACAGTATCATATTTCCAAGTATGAAGCTAAACAAATAAACAGAGATAAAACGTAGTATTTCTGTAAAAGATTTTTTATACTGCCTAAAAGTGAAATATTTATTTAAAAAATAGCTAACTGTTACTCCAACAGCAGTTGCTATAAAATTTGCAAGAAAATAATGTCCTCCTAAAAATATTACCGTGGCAAATGTACCATAGCCAACAGCCGTGTTTATCCCGCCAACGATCAGAAAACGCACTCTCTGATCATTTGTTATAGCTTTTACAGTATCGAAGACCGATGTGCCCATTGAATAGTTCTCTTTATGCTGTCAGTTAATGAATAACTTTGTTTTAGTCCAAGCTCTTTTCGCGCTTTTTCTGTATTAGGGATATATCTAGGTGCCGGAATATTGAAATCAGGTTTTCCAAGCACTTCACATTTTACAGCAGGAGGGCAGCACTCGGAGACGGTCGTTGCAAGTTCGGATATGGATATTGCGTCTTCAGAGCCAACATTATAATCTTCATCTGCTTTTCCATTCAACAGGATCGTCCAGAGCCAACACATAAGATCTGCTGCGTACAGATAAGACCTGTAAGGTCTTCCGTCGCCATTAATTGTAATGGTATTCCCGTTGATGGCATTGAGGATAAAATTGCCAATCGCATAATGAATATCTAGAGGAAGATATGGGCCAACAAAAGCAAAGCATCTGGCAATAGATGCATCTACGGGACATTCCAGGCATAGGCGTTCTGCTGCAAGCTTTCCCTTGCCATATGCTGTTGATGGGTGTGGCTGGTACGTTTCCGGAACATGAGATAAATCCGGTGGCTGGTTGCCGTAGACAGCGCCTGAACTTGTCAGCATGATTTTTTTTACGCCGGCCTGTTTTGCAAAATTAAGGATGTGTTTTGTCCCATCAACAATAATGGAATAAGTTTCATTGTCATTTTCTGTTACAGATACAGGAGTTGCTGCGTGGATCAAGTAATCATGATCCCCTGTCTTAATAGTGAAATCCCTAACGTCCCCTTGAACGAACTTAATACAATTTTTATTTGAAAAGCAAGGATTCTCTTTAAGAAATTTTTCCGGAGAGCGCGAAAGTACTGTCATAGTTGAGTTTAACTGCAAGGTTTCGTTCATATATATAAGACTATGAAGAAACCATTTGCCCAAAAAACCGGTTCCTCCTGTAAGAAATATATTGGTATCTTGCAGCATATGCCAGTCTACAGGTGCATTATTGAAAATCTGGCTGCAATCCTCATTTATTACGTCCATAGGTTTACCAAGTATATCCAATTCATGATCTCGACGGCATCATATCGTCAAGTCCGTGCCCAAACTGCATTTTTGGAAGAACACCAGCGTTTATGTCGATCTCCACATCAAGAAGGAGCGGTCCGTCTGTAAAAATGAGCCACTTTAAGGCTTCTTCAATTTGAGAAATTTCAGAAATACGCCTTGAAGGAATACCGTAAGCATTTCCAATTTCAATAAAATCGGGAGCCCCATAAGTAGTTACAGTGCCTGGATACCTGCAATCAAAATACTCCCATTGAAATTGCTTCACCATACCAAGCGAATGATTATTTAAAATGATTATTTTTATAGGCAAATTTAATCGTCTGACCAACTCAAGTTCTTGAATGTTGCACTGAAAGCCTCCGTCTCCGGCAATTACAGCAACACCGACGTTATTGTGCGCAATAGACGCGCCAATTGCGGTCGGAAGAGCATAACCCATAGAACCCATGCTTCCTGATGTCATAAAGAACTGGTCTGGGTGAAGGTAAAGCGATTGTGCACTCCATATTTGGTTTGCACCTACGTCAGTCACAAACCCAGCAATGTTTTTTATTGATGTCATTCCTAGTTTTCGGAGGAATTCATTGGGATTTATTCCTGAGATATTTTCTAATTCTTTTGTATCCGGCCATTTGATCATATTAGCTTCAATAGTGCGCAGCCATTCTGATTTCTCAATCAGATTTAGCTTATCAAGCAATGTCGGTAGAACAGAAGCAAGATCTGCTGATAAAGAAAGTGTGTTTTTTACTCTGTTGTTAAGTTCTGCAGGATCAATATCGATTTGGAATATTTTCTTGCCAAATGAAAAGCGGACCGTGTCTGCGCCAGTCTGGCGGATGTCTAAACGGCTTCCTAACACAATTAGTAGATCAGAATCTGCTAAGGCTTTGTTTGCCCAACGGTTACCGTAAGAACCGATCAAACCAACAGAATACTCACAATTGCTTGGAAGGATACCTTTGCCATGTAAGGAATATACTGTCGGAATTTTAATTTTCTCTACAAGCTGGTGTACACGTTTTTTTGTCTGAGATTGAACGACCCCACCACCAAGCAAAAAAAGCGGAGCTTTTGATTTTTGTAAGGCTTCGTTGATCTGTGCACAAAAATCCACTAAATCTGTTTCGTTTATCATTTCAACGGAATTCTTTTGAAGCATGTAACTATCATCTGAAACCTGTATCTCTTCTTTTTGCAAATTCATGGGGATGTCGATCAAAACCGGGCCATGGCGGCCTTCTTTTGCAATTCGAAATGCATCAGGAAGTACTTTTGTTATATCCTGTGCATTTTGCATCTGAACAGCATATTTAGTGATGGGTTTTACGATCGAGACTACATCCATTTCCTGAAACCCGAGTTGTCTAAGAGTTGTGCCACAACTTAATTCACACTGATTGACCTGCCCTGTTATAAAAACTGCCGGAATAGAATCAAAATAACAAGTTGCAATTCCTGTAACCAGATTTGTCGCTCCAGGTCCGCTAGTAGCAATTGCAACTCCGGGAATATCTTTTGACTGAGCCCATCCACATGCTGCAAAAGCTGCTGACTGCTCATGATGAACAGAAATGATTTTTGTTTTATTCATCTGATAGACTTCGTCGATCAGTCTGACAGACATACCGCCAATCATTTCGAACAGGCAATCGACACCCTGTGAATATATATATCTGGCAAAATATTCGCTAAGTGTCAATTTATATTCCTCCTTGATCAATGAAAGTGTTTATATGTTTAGCTATCTCACTAAGTTTTGCATTTGTTATTCCTGGGTAGACACCCACCCAAAAACTGTTATTCATAATATTATCAGTGTTTTTTAAATTGCCTATTATCCTATAGCCGGATTTTGAATTGCGCATTTCATCGAAGCAAGGGTGCTTTGTGAGGTTGCCTGCAAAGAGCATCCTTGTTTGTATTTTGTTTTCTTCTAGATGTCTGACAAGCTGATCTCTTGAAAACGGAGCATTTTCTTTAAGTGTCATCATAAACCCGAACCAGCTCGGTGAAGAGTTTTCAGTTGGTTCCGGAAGTATCAGATACTTGTCCATATCTTTCAGGTTATCTTTCAGATATTGCCAGTTCCTTTGACGGGCTTCTATGAAACCGGGTAATTTTTCAAGCTGGGCGCATCCGATCGCAGCCTGCATGTCAGTTACTTTTAAATTGTAACCAAAGTGAGAGTAGACATACTTGTGGTCATAGCCCAGTGGAAGCTCTCCAAACTGCTGTGTGAAGCGGCATCCGCATGTATTGTCGTGCCCCGATGGGCACCAGCAGTCCCGTCCCCAGTCGCGCATTGAATTTACGATCCTGTGCAATTCGGAATCGTTTGTGTAAACCGCGCCGCCTTCTCCCATTGTCATGTGGTGTGGTGGATAAAAGCTGGATGTGGCAATGTCTCCGAATGTACCTGTGTATCCCGATTTCCCGTCCATAAAGTACCGGGAACCCAGCGCATCACAGTTGTCCTCGATCAGCCACAGCGAATGTTTACTGCAAAAATCTTTGACCGCCTTGATGTCGAAAGGATTTCCCAGCGTATGAGCTATCATCACCGCTTTTGTCTTTGGGGAAATCGCAGCTTCAAGCTGAGTGACATCTATGTTGTAAGTTGGAAGTGTAACATCCACAAAGACGGGAATTGCGCCATATTGGATGATAGGCGTTACGGTAGTGGGGAAGCCCGCTGCAACTGTTATTACCTCGTCACCGGGAAGGATCCTTTTTTTGCCTAGTTTATGAGATGTCAGTGCCATGAACGCAAGCAGATTGGCTGAAGAGCCGGAGTTTACAAGAGAACAGTATTTTACCCCCAAAAAATCACAAAAGTCTGCTTCGAACTTATCAGACCAGGGACCGGTGGTAAGCCAAAAATCCAGAGAAGAACTTACAAGGTTCTGCAATTCTTTCTCATTGTAAACACGCCCACCGTAAGGGATGGGATCTCCCGGAGCATAATCCGGTTTTATATGCTCAGTTTTGTAATATTCAGTGACCAGAGAAAGTATCTGTTCGCGTATAGTTTTGCCCTTTAAAGATTCATTCTTCATTGTTTTCCACCATTCATGTATTCTTCAATCTGTTTATCCATTATTATAGGGATATTACCTCCGTTGAGCCATGTCTTTGTCCACTCGCAAGTTTTTTGAACAGCATCAGATATGTTCCACTTGGGCTTCCAGCCAAATGTTGATTTGAGCTTTGAGCAGTCGAGCTTAAGGAAGTTAGCTTCGTGCGGCCCCCCGGTCCATTTGTTTTCCCATCGTGCGTCATTTCCCCATACTGAACAGAAGATGTCTGCAAGTCTACCTGTCGTTACGCAGTCACAGTCATCGGGACCAACGTTGTACCATCCGGCACATTGGGGGTCGTTGTACTGTTTTTCAGCGATCATAAGATATGCCATTACCGGTTCCAGTACATGCTGGTAGGGGCGTGTGGAGTGCGGATTCCTGACTATAACGGGCTCGTTCTTCTGAACAGCCCGGATACAATCGGGGATTATCCTGTCGTTGGCAAAGTCTCCGCCGCCAATAACGTTTCCTGCCCTTGCCGTGGATACAGCAATATTTCTGTCTGCGAAGAAACTGTTTCTGTAGCTGTGAGTCACAAGTTCTGAGCAGCTCTTGCTGTTTGAATAGGGATCATATCCGTCAAGAGGTTCTGTCTCGCGATATCCCCACACCCACTCATTGTTTTTATAAACCTTGTCTGTGGTGACATTCAAAAAACTTTTTACAGAATTAGAAAGTCGGAGACATTCAAGCAAATTGACCGTTCCCATTACGTTTGTCTCGTATGTATAACGGGGATCATTGTAGCTGTCTCTGACTATTGGCTGGGCAGCCATGTGTATTACTATCTCAGGCTTTGCTTCGTCAAAAGAGGTCTTTAGTTTTTCAAAGTTACGGATATCAGCCAAGGTTCCCGATATTTTATTTTCAAGTTCTGCCAGGCCGTGCAGGTTTGGTTCCGTTGGGGCGGGGAGGCTGTATCCTACTACTTCTGCTCCAAAATTTATCAAAACACGGCACATCCATGAGCCTTTGAAGCCCGTGTGTCCTGTAATAAAGACCTTTTTATCCTTCCAGAAAGAAGAGGTCACCAGATTTTCCATGGAGCCTTTCCTCCGTCCCAAAGTTCCTCTAAATATTGCTTGTCTCGCAAAGTATCCATCGGGCGCCAAAATCCTTTGTGGAACCATGCGGAAAGTTCTCCGTTTGCAGCCAATGTCTCAAGAGGTTTACGTTCCCAGATAGTAGTATCTCCTTCAATGAGATCAAAAACACTTGGCTCAAGCACGAAGAAACCTCCGTTGATCCAGCCGCCATCTCCCTGAGTTTTTTCTTCGAAACGATTTATGTGGTTTCCTGTAACATCCATGTGCCCCCAGCGTCCTGGGGGCTGTACTGCTGCAAGCGTAGCTCTGTTTTTATTTTTTACGTGGAATTCTATTTCACTTTTTATATCTATGTCAGCAACGCCGTCACCGTAAGTGAGGCAAAAGGTCTCATTTCCGACGTATTTCTGTACACGTTTTACACGACCGCCGGTCATGGATTCATCTCCTGTATCAACACAAGTGATTTTCCAAGGCTCTGCATAGTTGTTGTGAACCTGGATGCTTCCGTCACTCATATCAAAAGTGACGTCTGACATGTGTAGACAGTAATTGGCAAAGAATTCCTTGATGATGTAGCCTTTGTAACCAAGGCAAATAATAAAGTCGTTTATCCCGTAGTGAGAGTAAATTTTCAAAATATGCCAGAGGATAGGATGTCCGCCAATTTCAACCATTGGCTTAGGTTTTACAACAGTTTCCTCCGAAAGTCGTGTACCAAGCCCTCCTGCCAAAATTACACACTTCATGATATAACCACTCCTTGTAAAAATGCTGCAATGCAAAATATTAATACCCAACAAATTATAATGTATAATGGAAATTCAGTACACACTATCATTTTAATGGTCTAAGTCACTTTTCTTTTATGACCTCTTTGCAAAAAAACAAGTTAGAAATAAATTAATTAACGCTGCACGTTTGTAGTGAAGAACGCAAGGTATATATTATTGCGAAAATGACTATACCCGCATACAAAAGAAAGAGCTAATTGACATACATAAAAGTACAAGGAATATTCAAATTTTTATTAGGTTACATTACACTATGTTTTCCCCGAATAACTTTCTAAAGGCTTTAATATAATTTGACATTTGTGGCATGTGGGAGTACTTTGTTATTTTACGAATAAAAGATTATCTTTTAAAAAATCTAAATCTTTCTCTATGGTTTCTCTTGTAATCTTGATTCCAAAATTAAAATGAATATTGTTTTTGTTCTCAAAAATTTTGGCTGCAATGATATTTGCTACTTTATTCGAAAAATGGTGGGCATCTTTAAAATTATCATCGTCAAGAGTGATTTCGTTCAAGTACATGAAATGCCATACTTCGCCAAAAACGTTAACCAAATCCCTAAGCCAGCGTTCGTAATCAGCAAAGTGGCCTTGTTTTACCAATAATTTTATCAAATGGGAAGACACAGGTGTTGTGAAAACTATGAATCTAGCATTAGGAAATTCGTCTAACATTTCACGGAAAAAAATTAAATTGTCTGTGTACTGATAGTTTTCTCCATAAACTTTTGTTCTATAAATTTCTAGATCAGCTTTCATTGCTTCTTCAAAAATATTTTTTGGAATGGGAAGATCCATCTGATGGGCATATAAATCTTTCCCCTTTCGTAAGTAAAAATCTTGGGGACTTTTTTTTTGTTTATCTTTAATTAACTCCAAAGAGTATAAAGCTAATTTGGCACTCAAAAGTAACTCCAATCTATAACCTAATTCGTTTGACTTTTTAATGTAAAATTCTGGTTTTTTATAAGTCATTTCATTGCTTGCATTTGTCTGATGGAAACTTAGTCCAAGAACAACAACATCGATTGGGGATTTACTTCTTTGAGATGCATAGCTAAGATATGCAGGAAATTCAACAGGCCTCATGCTACTTAATGAATAATTGAATGCTTTGCTCGGCATTGAATGTGGTTCCAGATAGGTTACACGGCT
>Ga0334883_1002529_pt1 | contig 22217 bp, 17 predicted proteins | sample GraSluR1_MG_6_FD_207230 | JGI IMG/M metagenome (GOLD analysis project Ga0334883, IMG submission 207230) | Sludge microbial communities from methane-producing bioreactor in Wageningen University, Netherlands - Granular Sludge_09_05-R1 | ecosystem: Engineered > Bioreactor > Anaerobic >...
CCTGGATCTCGGCGCCCTGCTCGCCGCCCACCAACAGGGCGATGCCATCGCCACGGGCCACATCGTCAAACGCCTCACCCTCGCCGCCCTCAGCCCCCTCTTGCTCGCCCTCCTGCTCGCCGCCATCCTCTCCACCCAAGCCATGGCCTCCCCGCACCGCGCCCTGATCTTCGCGCTCCTCCTCGCCGCCGCGGCCCATGGCCTCGTCCGCAGCGCAGAGATCCTCGCCCGCAAAAACTTCGCCGCAGGCCTGTCCCTGACCGCCTGCGCGGGCCTCGCCCTCATGGCGACCACCGCCCTCCTCCTCCTGCGACAGCGCCTTTGCCCACGGCGGCGCCGTTGACAAAGTGCCCGTTTGTGGGCACCAATATTCCCGCCACGGCCAGAGAACGAGCACCCGCGACACGATTCTCCTGGTGCCGCCCGCAACGCTTGGGTTCAGCAAGGCCGCTTCGCACAGGATGTGTCAATCATGCTCGGCAGCCCACGACAGTTCACGACCCTCACCTCAGTCAAAGCCCACCTCCCCATTCCCGCCTTCGCCACCACTTGCCTACTCCTCATGGCCGCCTTGGGTGCCCTGCCGGCCCAGGCCAACCCCCTCGACACCTTTGGTTTCGGCGCCCGCGCCGGAGCCCTCGCCTCGGCCGCCACCGCCAACCCCCAAGGCCCTGAAGGGGCCTACTACAACCCCGCGGCGCTCTCCACCTCCCAAGAAGTGACCCTCAGCGCCGGTGTCCTCTTCGCCGAGGACTTCCTCACCATCAACGATCGCGACGCCCGCATCGCCAGCCACCTGGCCTACCAAGTCGGCTTCGCCGCCACCCTCCCCCTGGGCGATCTCCTCGGCGAGCGCTTCGCCATCGCCCTCGCCCTCCACCTCCCCCACGACAGCCTCTACGACGTCAAACTCCCCGACGACACCACCGCCACCTACCCCTTCTGGGATGGCCATAACCGCCGCCTCGCCATTTTCGCGGCCCTCGCGGCAAAAATCACCCCCATCATCGCCGTCGGCGTCGGCCTCTCCCTCCTGCCAGACGTCGAAGGGCGGGTCAACGTCGACCTCAGTAGCGAAGCGGGACGCAACGACGCCAACGTCCGCGTCGACTACAACTTCGCCCCCACCGCCGGCATCCACATCACCCCCACCGACGCCTTCGCCATCGGCCTCACCTACCGCGGCCCCCAACACACCACCATCGCCATCCCCGTCGACGTCCAAGTCACCACGGCCATCGCCGCCATCCAAGCGGAAATCGTCGCGCCAGCCTACGCCGTCCCCCACCAGCTCGTCCTCGGCACGGCCTACACCTGGGCCCAAGTCCAGGCTGCCATCGATCTCACCTGGAGCGCCTATCAGAGCTTCCGCTACCCCAGCCCCGACGTCACCGTCTTCGATCAAGACGGCACCCCCCTGCGCACCGCCGAAGCCGCGCCCCTCACCTTCACCAACACCCTCGCCCTCCGCCTCGGCCTCGAGTGGCAAGCCCTCGACACCCTCGCCCTGCGCCTGGGCTACGCCTACATCCAGAGCCCCGTCACCGCCCAGAGGGGCTACACCAACCTCCTCGACGCCGACCGCAACCACCTCACCCTCGGCGTCGGCCTCAGCGCACCTGCCTCCTGGCGCTGGAGCGGCCTCCACGAAGCCCACCTCGACCTCCAAGGCCAGCTCACCCTCTTCAACCAACGCGCCTTCGAAAAAAGCCTCTTCATCCCCGGCAACCCCGGCTTCCCCACCATCAGCATGGCCGGCGGCACCTATGCCCTCGGCACCCAACTCCGTCTCGTCTTCTGATTCCATTTCTCGTTGCCACGGCCGGTCATTCATGTACCCACTCAGACCCAACCCATCTCCTTGGGCGTGCGCCCCCTCACCTCGACTGGCGCTAACCCTCACCTTGCTTCTCGCCTTGATCCTCAACCCCTGGGCCTGCGTCGACGAAGAACTCAGCCGCGACAGCGATGGCGACGGCCTCACGGACAAGCAAGAGGAGCGCTTCGGGACCGACCCCTTCAACCCCGACACCAACGGCAACGGCATCCCCGACGGCCAAGATCCCAGCCCCTGGTCACGCGAGAGCATGGTCATCGCCCTCGCGGCGACACCACTGCAGAACTACGGAACCCACAAGGAGCTCACCATCACGGCCAACGTCAGCATCATCGCTGGCCAGAGCGCGCCGCGCCCCATCGACGGGCTCCAGCTCACGGCCAGCACCGACCTCGGGCAGCTCAGTCCCATCACCGACGCCGGCCAAGGAGACTACCGCCTCACCTTGCGCGCCGCCTCGGGTGGCATCGCCACGGTCGTCGTCACCCACCGCGACCCCAGCGGCCAAGGCGCCGACGTCAGCGCCACCCTCTTTCTCGACATCCCCGGCGACCTCGCCCTCCCCCAACCTGGCGTCAACACCGGTGATTTCGTCGGCGATGGCCCCATCGACGGGGTCCTGCGAGTCTTCACCGTCAACGCCGACAGCGCCGGCTGGCCCGGCCGCGCCCCGCTGCCCTTCGCCAACGCCTTCGTCCAAGTGGACCTCCCTGACGGCCGCAACTTGCGCACCACCAGCGACAAAGACGGCGTGGCCCTCTTCGTCGAGGAGGGCTTGCGCGGACCCCTCACCGTGACCGCTGGCGCCGACAACGCCAAGTACATGACCCTCGTCGATGTCGACGCCCGCACCATCACCCTACCCATCGGCATGCGTGACCCCACCCAGATCAACGACAGCGACCAGGTCGGCGCCATCACCGGCCTCGTCACAGGCTTCCTCGGCGAAGGCGGCCTGGAGCCCTTCCCCGTGCTCAACGACTTCGCCACGGGGAGCTATAACATCGCCATGGTCCAGACCGCGCCGCGCAACGTGCCCCTGTCCTCCATGAGCGCTGGCTCCATCCTCGAACCACCGGACCCCAACGACTTTTTGGGCATCCCGGCCAACATGGTGCTCTTCAACCCCAACCTCCCTGAGAGCGCCACCTTCCGCCTCGCCGGCCGGCGCCCTGGCGTCTACCTGGTCTTCGCCCTCGCCGGCGCGGCCACGGGCATCTTCGACGCCGTCGCCGACCCCTATACCCTCTCCTTCCAACCGCGCGCCCTGGCCATCGCCGAGGTCACCGTAGAAGCGGGCAAAGACACGGCCGTCGAGCTCCTCCTGGAGATCGACCTCGTGCAGGGCGGCGGCGCCATCCCCGTGCAGGTGGGGGCCCTGCCCACGGACCCCTTCACCGGGCAACGCCTCCCCAACGCCATCCTTCTCCCCGTCATGGACACGGGCAAGGGGTTCATTTTCGTCGACGTCAACGCCTCCTACAACCGCCCGGGCTACCAAAACCCAACCCAAGTGGTCTTCCCCGAACCAGACCACCCGAGATTGCAGGCTCTGGGGCTCGACCTCAACCCCCTCGTCGTCGGGTTGGCCGGTCGCGCCGCCATCTCTGGCGCCGATCCGCCGGGCATCTCCACAGTGATTCGAAACCGCAGGCGCTCCCTCGAGCCCATCGCCTACGACCGCCCCGAAGTCTGGGCGCCCTTGCCCACCTTCGCCAGCCCCCTCGCGCCCCCTGGCCCCTACCCCCTCGACCGGGTCGGCTCGCCCCTGCTCGATGGGAACCTGAGCTGGAACATCCACGGCGGTGAGCACCAACCCGACCACTGGGTCCTGCGCATCAACTACATGACACCGCCCCCCCCCTACAATAGCTTCACCCGCACGGACCTCGGCGGCCCGCGCTCGCACCTGCTGTGGGAGATCCACGTCCCGGGACACCGCACCAGCGTCAAGCTCCCCGAGCTCCCCCTTGACGCGCCGGGCCAGCCCATCCTGCGCAACCCCGAACCCAGCCACCAGGCCACCAACGTCACCTACCGTTACGCCGGCGACACCCTGGAGTTGGAGATCAACGCCTACACCCTCGGCGCCGCCAAGCCCTTCGATTACAACGACGACTTCCTCCTCTCCGACGTCAACCTGCAGGCCTTGGCCGTCTCCCAGGACTCCTATCTCTTCTCCTATCCCCTGCCCAATGAATAATCGCTGGCCCTTGACGTATGATGCCCACGCCACCGACTCGCGACCTCGTTTCGCTTCTCGACGCGGCCCAACCACTAGCCTTCAGGGAGTCGACGCCATGAACCTTCGCATCCTCTTCGCCATCGCCATCGCTGCCGGGATGCTGGCATCCTGCGGCCAAAGCGTCAGCGGCATCGTCCCAGCCGCCGATCCCCTCCCCGCCGTCGGCCAGACCGCGGTCTCGGTCTGGGGCCCTCAATGCAAAGCCTACTTCGCCGAGGTCGAGGCCAACTGCGCCGATCCCAGTGAGTGCATGTCGCCCCTGTGCGTGACCGAAATCCGCCGCCACGACGAGCTCAAGCGCCAAGAAGCCCTCGCCACCAGCAAAGAAGGCGAGTGCCAGGAACACCAGGAACGTCTGAACTTCGCCCGGCAGACCTGCATCAGCCCCTGAGCCGGCGAGCAAGGCGCCCGGCCCTTACAGCACAGCCCCCTGCGGAAAGGCAGGGTCACCAGCCCAGGCGCCCTGACGCTCAGTGCGCCCCTGGTTGGCGCTGCAATCGCCCCGGCTGCACTGCCGCCACGAAGCGCACCTCTTCGTACTCACCGATCACGCGACGCATCATCCACTCGCTGGTGAAGAGCACCATCAAGCGGCCCTCGATATCGCCGAGGCACAAGGTACCACTGCGCCGCTCCAGCTCGTTGGGGTCGATCTCACCTTCGATCCACCGCGCGTGCTGATAGGGCAGGTGCTCAAAGCTCACGTTCACGGAATACTCGTTCTTGAGGCGATGCTGGACCACTTCGAACTGCAGCATACCCACGGCGCCCAGAATGGGATCGCGCTCGAGTCGGTGGAGATCATAGAAGACCTGCACCGCGCCCTCCTCCGAGAGCTGCTCCAAGCCCTTCTTGAGCTGCTTGCGCTTGAGCGGGTCCGTCAGACGCACCCGCACGAAATGCTCCGGTGAGAAGCGCGGAATGCCTTCGAACTCCACCACCTCGCCCCCGCAGAGGGCATCACCGATGCGGAGCTGGCCGGGATCCCACAAGCCGACGATATCGCCAGCATAAGCCTCATCCATGGGGATGCGTTCTTGGGCCATGAACTGGATCGACTTGGCCAAGACCATCTGCGCCCCCGTGCGCGCATGCTGCACCTGCATGCCGCGGTCGAAGCGCCCCGAACACACCCGGACGAAGGCCACCCGGTCCCGATGTCGCGGGTCCATGTTCGCCTGGATCTTGAACACGAAGCCGGAAAAATCCCCATCCTCCGGTGCCAACACCTCACCCGCTGTCGTCAACCGCGGCCGCGGCGGCGGTGCCAACTCAGTGAAGGCGTCGAGAAAAGGCTCCACGCCGAAATTGGTCAGCGCCGACCCGAAAAAGACCGGCGTCACCTGGCCGGCCAAAAAGGCCTTGGCGTCAAAAGCGTCACCAGCCCCATCGAGGAGGGCCAACGACTCTTCCAGCTCATCATGGGCCCGCTTGCCGATCGCTTCCAACACGGCCGCATCGCCGAGCTTACCCTCGACCACGGGCGCGCGCCGAGCCCCACCATCGGCGCGCTCGAAACGCAGCAGCCGCGAGCGCCAGCGATCATAGACCCCCATGAAGAGCTTGCCGTTGCCGATGGGCCAGGTCGCCGGGGTGGTCGGAATGCCAAGAACGCTCTCAATCTCAGACAGAAGATCCAGGGGGTCCCGCCCCTCGCGGTCCATCTTGTTGACGAAGGTCACGATGGGGATGTTGCGCATGCGACAGACTTGAAAGAGCTTGATCGTCTGTGGCTCCACGCCTTTGACCGCGTCGATGAGCATGATCGCGCTGTCCGCTGCCGCGAGCGTCCGGTAGGTGTCCTCAGAGAAGTCGTTGTGGCCCGGCGTATCCAGCAGGTTCATCAGGCAATCCTGCCAGGCAAAGCGCATCACGCTGGTCGAGATGGAGATCCCTCTCTCCCGCTCCATGGCCATCCAATCGCTGGTCGCATGGCGAGAAGACTTGCGCGCCTTGACCGAGCCGGCCAGGTGCACCGCCCCACCGTAGAGCAACAGCTTCTCCGTGAGGGTGGTCTTGCCAGCGTCGGGGTGGGAGATGATGGCAAAAGTACGTCGCCGCGCCACCTCCTTGTTCAGAACTCTCTGCTCCATCTTTTGGGCTCCTGCTCCTGCCATGAACCGCGCCCCCAACCCACCGTCGACGGTCCAGGCCTAGCCGAGGCGCGCTGACTTCATAGCCGCCGCGTCCCTTATTGTCCACCCCGAGGCGCCTTTTCGCATCCCTGCCCCGACATTCGTTGCAGCCAACGGCTCACCCCATTAGGATGTTGACCCTGATAGCCGCGCGCAGGCGGCGACCTTCTTCGCAAGGAGCAACATGCCCATATGTCCATCATGCGCGCTCAGCGCTGACACCCTTGGCGCGGCCTGTATCTGTGGCCAGAGCTTCCTGGTCCGCGACGCCGCTCTGCAAGCTCCTCTCGAAGATCGGGCCCTGCTGGGCAGAATGGTGGGAGGGCGTTTCGTCCTCATCGACTATCTGGGCGCTGGGGCCATGGGCATGGTCTACGAGGCCCTCCAAATCCCCGTCGGCCGCAGCGTCGCCCTCAAGGTCCTCCATCCCCAAATCAGCGCCATCGAAGACATCAAAGAACGCTTCTTGCGCGAGGCCACCGCTGCCGCCGCCCTGAACCACCCCCACATCGTGACGCTCTTCGACTCCGGTATCGACGCCAACGGCATCGCCTACCTCGCCATGGAAATGGTCAACGGCGCCCCTCTGGCCGATCTCACCCCCTTCGATCACCTCGACCGCGACGACACGATCCGCGTCCTCCACCAGATCATCCAAGCCGTCGCCGAAGCCCATCGCAACGACATCGTCCACCGCGACCTCAAACCCGAGAACATTTTCCTCACCCGAGTCGGGGTCGATCCGCTCTTCGTCAAAATCTTGGACTTCGGACTCGCCAAGCTACCTCTGAGCGCCAGCCGTAAGGTCACCAAGGCCGGTGAGGTCTTTGGCACCCCCGTTTACATGAGCCCAGAGCAGGCCCAGGGCTCTTCGCAAGTCGGCAAAGAGAGTGACGTCTACGCCTTGGGGGTCCTCACCTTCGAGCTCCTCTCCGGCCAACCACCCTTTTATCACGACGACCCACAGTTCGTCATGAACGCCCACGTCAACACCCCACCGCCACCGCTGGTGTTGCGCAAATCCCTACACCCCCTCCAGCCTCTCGTCCCCCTGGTGAGCCAGTGCCTCGCCAAAAACCCCCAGAGCCGCCCACAAGACGCCTGCCTTTACCTGCGCCTCTTTGAAGAAACCCTCGAGCTCCAGACGGCCCAATCCCTGCTAGCCACCCGCCCGAGCAGCACCACACTCAACAACCCCAACGCCATCCCTCCGCCTGTGGACCTCAGCGCCATCTCCTTTCTCCACCGCGCCCCCAGCGGGCGCTTGCGCCTGCAGAGCGATCCCACCGACGAGTACACCCCGTGGCACAAAAAGACCCGCGATAACTGAACTTCATGCCCACAGAGCTGCACATCCAAGGCCTGGTCAGAGCTTGCCGTAACCTGCGCAACACCATCCAAGCCGGTGTCTCACCCGCCATGCGACGCCCGCTCTATGAAAAAGTTCGCGCCCTGGTCAACGAGGTCAATGACTTCTGTGCCAGCCAGGGGACGAGCCCCATGCACCTCCCCCGACCCTCCCGCGAAACCTACGTCTTCTTGGCCACCACCGATCCTGCCACCTGGCCCGTCCCCCCCCAGAAGGCCGCCGCCAAAAAGGACACCCCCCTGCGCCTCCCCAAGCTCCTGCAGATCTGGCGCGAGCTCAATGACAAAATGTGGCGCTTCGCAACCCTCAGCGACCGCCCCTCACCAGTCATCATCGCCCTCCAACGCACGATCGTCCGCGCCGTCTACGAAACCAACCTCCAAGAGCGCGCCCAGCAACTGGAGATGGCGGCCCTCACGCCGGCGAGCCGCGCCGTCCTCATCGCCTTGCGGCGCTTGACCGAGCCGGCCGCTTTTCAAGCGATGATCGCCGCCAACTGCCTCCTGCGCCAGATCATCACCGATCAGGGCCTCAACCCCAACCACGTCTCCTTTTCCTTCGCCCTCATGCGCTCTCTGTGGGCCTCCAAACGCCGCTTCGAGCACCTGCGCCTGCGCGCCAATATCGGCTACCTCCATGCCCCCAGACCGGTATGGGAAGCGATCCTCGGCGCTGCCATCCAGAGACCCGATCCGACCCAACGCGAACGCTACACCCGCTACTCACAAGAAGAGACTTACCGCACCTGCCAAGCGCGCTTCACCCTCGACGCCGCACTGCTGCACTTGCCCCAAGGCGCCTGTCACGACCTCGAAGCCTCTTTCCAACGCGTCAACCTCCGCTACTTCGATGGCCAAGTCGAGCGCCCTCACCTCGCCTGGGGAAGTCGCACCACCACCAAGAAATTCGGCCATTTCGACTTCACCCGCAATCAAATCGTCGTCTCCCCTTGCCTCGACGCCCCCGAGGTCCCTTTGGCCGTCCTCGATTTCGTCGTCTTCCACGAGCTTCTACACAAAATTCACGGACTCACCCGCCACAACGGCCGCAACCGGGCCCACACCCCGGCCTTCCGCAAAGACGAACGCCGCTTCGCCACTTACGCCGAGGCCGAAGCCTGGCTCAGCCGCTTCGCGCAGCAACACTAGGCTCAGCGCTCGAACCCGTCCGGGCCAAGCATGGCAAACAGCTCGAGACGGAGGGCATGGATCTCCGGGTTGGCCGATCCCGTCGCATGCCCCCGCAGCCGCGCTTGATGTCGGCGAAAGGCCAACAAGGTCGCCGCCTTCACATAGGCGTCCTTGTCCACCCCAGGCGGCAACCAGTGATCGCCGCGACGACGCCGCACATAGGGAATGATCGCCGCGTGTTCGAAGGGCAATACCCCTGCCCGCGCTTCCTCCAACAGCTCACGCTTGATCACCTGGTGCTCGGCCGCCAGCGAAAATTGAATCACCATGAACAAGAGCACCACCAACGCCGGCACCAACACCAACGCGGCCATGCCGTAGACCTCATCCCCAGTCTCGACCGTCGCCATCAGCAGTCCATTGAAAGCCGCGTGAATCGAAATGGCAATCAGCAAGCCGAGCAGTGGCGCCAGCACCCACTGTTGGACGACTGAACGAAAGCGATAGCGCCCCAATACCGCCCCTAAAGCCGCGCTCGCCGTGCAGTGCATCAAGGCCGAGAACAAGACCCGCACCATGACCAAACTCTTCCAGGCCTCGTAATCCCCAGCGTGATAGGGATCCAAAAAATAGAAAAAATTCTCCGTCATCGCAAAGCCCAGGCCCGTGGCCGAACCATAGACCAAGCCATCCGTGGTGTTGTCAAAGTGACGACCCAGGAGCAAGAGCAACAAAATGAGGCCCTTGGCAGGCTCCTCCGCCAGAGGGGCGACGATCACCGCCGTGAAGACGTCATCCACCTCCAAGCCCAGCACCACCCCAACGCCGATCCCCAGCAGAGACCCCATGACCCCAAGGAAAACCGCCACCGTCGCGCCGTAAGCAAAAACCCCAGCGGTCAACCAAAAGGGCTCTCGCTCATAGCGGTCCAAGCGCCAAATCACCAGTAGGTAAAGCACCGCAGGCAAGACCGCCGCTGCCAGAGAGAAGAGGAGGAAGACCTGCGACATCCAATGCTACCTGCTGGGCAGCGAGCGCCTGCTCCCGCGACAGGCCCTAGTCCTTGCCAAAAAGCTTGCCAAAAAGTCCACGCTTCTTCGGCTTGTCTGCCTGGAGATCGTCAAGGGTCGGCGAATCGAAGCCGCGCAACTTGGGAGGCGGCGGCAGGTCCGCTGCGGCCACGGAAATCGCGTCCAGCGGATTCTCCGATGACAGCGGCGAGGCCTCCTCAGGCGTCTCCTCCACCGGCGGCCGCGACGGCCCTGAACCTAGCAACTTGGCCAAATCGTCTTCTTCTTCCGCGGCCTGAGGCGCGGCCTCCGGAGAGGCGCTCGCCGCCAATATGGCCGGCGCCAGCAAGCCCGAAGGCTCCCGCACCGGCGCTGGCTCAGTGCTATTCAGGAAACTCAGCGCTTCCTTCAACTCACTCTGCGGGGGCGGCATCCGCGGCGGCGGTGGCGGCGGCGGCGCATGCCGCGGCGGTGGCACCACAGGACCGACATCTTCGCTGAGCTGCTCGATCAAACCACTCGCCTCGGTGGGCTCGTCGGCGCTGGCAGACCCCGTCATCGAGAGGCCCAGTTGCTCGAGCAACCCGCTCGCTTCACGCGGCGCAGAAGGCGTCGGAGCAGGCGCCTGGAAGAGAGGCGCAGCCGGCGTCGGAGCAGGCGCCTGGAAGAGAGGTGCCTCCACCACCGGGCTCGGCGAAATCTCCAACACCGGCGCGTCGGCTTGAGGCGCCGCGAAACCCATCTCTGCTGCCTGCACCGCCAGCTCCGGCCGCGGAGGCGTCGGGGTCGCCCCGGGGGCTGCCACCGCAACCGCCGCCAACGGCGCCGCCGGCGTCGGGACGACACTCGGCACCGTCCCCGGAGGCGTCGGCATGGAGGCCCCCCAAGGCGTCGCCGAAGGGCGGGTCGCCATGACCGCCGGTACCTGCACCGTGGGCCGCTGCTGCACCGGGACCTCGACCGCCTCCCCTTCGTCGTCCTCGAAGTCGTCTTCACTCATGGACAACAAACCGCTGCTCGACGCCGCTTTAATCTGCTCGTGCCGGGTCGCCATCGAGGGCAGCGCTGAGCCACCTAGATCGGCAGGGCCCGAGAAATCAAGGCCACCACCGTCGGAAACCAAGCCAACCTCAGCAAAGAGGTCATCCAGCTCGTCGTCCAAATCGTCGCCAAAGAGCGATCCCAAACCGTCACCGGCACTCCCGCCCCCAAAAATCGATGGCGCCGCCGCCTGCGGCGCAGGGGCCACCACCGCCGCTGGCGCTGCCGGCGGCGCCGCGCTCGCAGGAACGCTGTCTTCCTCGACGGGGCTGTCCTCTTCTTCACTGCTCTCTGAAGACCCGCCATCCTTCGCCGCCAGCATCTCGTCCAGCAGCGTCTTCGACGCCCGGTTGAGCTTGCGCAACGCCACGAGCATCCCACACGGCCGCTGTGGCTGCGCCTGGTCGAAGGGAATCTCCTTACGCACCACCCCCTCACCTACGAAAACCGGCGAGTCATCTGCCAACTTGAACTCGAAGCGGATGCCCGTGCCCTCGGGCTTGGTGCTGCGCGTGCGGATGAAGAGACCCGCTTTGGTCACGAGAGGCGTGAAGCCTTTGATGAATTCTTCTCGCGAAGTGAACTTCAGCTTCGCGCGCACTACCGCCACTTGATTTGCCGACGCGGTCACGTTCTCACCTCAACGCCAAAGGCCTGAATCTGCGCACAGGGTGTATGCAAGGCCATCACCTCTATTCAGTACCACCGTAGTTCGCGCCATGCCAATGCTGGTCAACATCGCCAGCGCACTTCAACGCCGCTCAAATATAAGGGCAAGCCCAGCACTTTGGCAATCACACGGGGTAAAGCAGCCAGGGCGAGCTAGGCGCGCGCCGCTTGACGCCGCCGCTGGCGCCGCCAACGCCGGACCCGCACGAACAGCCACACGCAAGCCACCACCAACAGCACAGTGAAAGCAATCACCAGCACCCGCTTGAACAGCCACCACGCGAGCAACAACCCAAGCAGCAACAGCCCAACCCAAATCGCTTTCTTTTTCATATCCACCTCGAGCTCCGGCCCCCAACCCGTCATGCGCGTGAGCAGGGGATCTGGACCCATCTCACCCATCGTCAGGGCGAAAGGGCCAACGCCACCGTCGATGCTCCTGGGCCAACGCCTCTGCAGCGCGACCAGAGTTCCGACCCACTGACTCAAAGGCTACGCGAAATTGCCCACCCACGAAAGCGAAGACCGCAGAACGTTCGGACCTAGGCCAGCGACACAACCCTTGACGACGCCCCCCAGAGGAGGTCATAGCCTTGCACTTGGATCACAGGGCTCGTTCCACCGAGCCACCACAGGAGGACGCCTATGAAATCCCACCGCGAAGAGCTCGTCTTCGACATCCCTGGCCGACGTGCCTTCATCAACATCACCCCCAAGGTCCAAGCGGCCATCCAGAAGAGCGGCGTCCAAGAAGGCCTGGTCCTCGTCAACGCCATGCACATCACCGCCTCGGTCTTCATCAACGACGATGAATCAGGCCTCCACCAGGACTACGAACGCTGGCTCGAAGAGCTCGCGCCGCACGCCCCAACCAGCCGTTATCTCCATAACCGCACGGGTGAAGACAACGGCGACGCGCACCTCAAACGCCAGATCATGGGCCGCGAGGTGGTCTGCGCCATCACCAAGGGGCGCCTCGACTTTGGCCCGTGGGAGCAGATCTTCTACGGCGAGTTCGACGGCGGACGCCGCAAACGCGCCCTCATCAAAATCATCGGCGAATGAGCCCAACGCGAAGGGCCACGGCCATGCGCCACGGGCCTCCCGCGCCTGCAACCGATCACTGACCGCCAAAACCGCCACCGCCGCCAGGCGCTGGCTGCACTGGCTGGACTGGGACCGCGCTGCCGCCGGGCATGGGGGCGCCAGTCGAGCCGGGCATGGGAGCGCCCATGCCACCACCCATGCCGGGATCGCCGAGCTTACCGCCCGGCATCGGGGCGCCACCCGGCACCGCGCCAGGCACCGCGCCGCCAGGGACCGTTCCAGGCATCGGCGCACCCGTCGCTGACCCACCGGGCACCGGAGCACCGACCTTGGAACCCACCGGCGCCTGGCCTTGCGCGCCGACCTGAGGATTCACCATCTTCTCCAGCTCTTCCATGTACCGTTCAACCCGGCGGTTCACGGCGATCAGCTTATCCACGTCGTCGCCAGCCTTCTCGAACTCCGCCTTGAACTCCTGAATCTTCAACATAATATCGGCTTTGGCGTGCAAGAGCTTGTTCGACTGCAGCTCCAAGGCATCGATATTGCGGTTGAAACGCGAGCGCTGCTGCTCGGGGTTGGTCGAACACGCCACGATGAGCCCCAGCACCAACAGCCCAACCCACACCTGCAAAAACCACTTGAACTCACGCATCTCTCTCCTCCTCATCCTGGTTGTGAGGCGGGCACCCCTCCGATGCACCTCCTCAGATCACCTGCGCTGCGCCGGCGGGCCTAGTTGCCATCGTACATCGGCCCCATGATCCGTCGCTCCAACTCATCCGCGTTGAGGCCAACGTAATAGAGCACCCGCGCCAGCTCATCGGCCTGCACATAGTCGCTCATCCGCGACGTCAACACGATGACGTTGCCGTCCTTGACGGCGTAGTCGCCATAGGACAAACGAACGCTCTCCTGCAACAACATCCACGGATCGGGAATCCGGTTCACCGGGACGGCGATGCTCCAGAAGAAGAGCACCTCCAGCCCGTCGGCGTCACGGGTGGGTGTCATCCGCACCACCTGGGTGCGCCGCGTCGGGAGGACGATCTCCAACATCATCCCGCCCATCCCATCGTCCCGCATCGGCCAGCCGCGCGACTGGGCGATGCTCGCCATCATGGTCTTGACCCGCATGTTTCCGTACATCCTTCGCTCACCTCCTGCGTAAAAGCCGACCCCGTCACGTTGCCACACAGCAAATAGCCATCGCCCCTCCCCTGTCAACCGACCCCCAAACGACATCCCCGCACCCCCGCGCCCAAGACCCTCTCACGCCAAGACCGCAGCGTCATCCACCCGGAAGCGCTGGCGTTCCTGGCCCCGGAACCACTCGCGCTGAAAACGCCCAAGCAGGGCCACCTCCCGCGCCTCTTTCAAGGCCTCCAGATGCTCCCCACCCTGAAACCACACCCAGGGGATTTCCGTCCCCTCACCGCCGCAAAAGGTGCCACGCAGGTGCGCCTCTCCCATCGCCTCTACCCTGAAGCGCGGCACCTCGGGCACCCAAATGACGGGGACCTCGTTCCCCTTGCCGTGCGGCGCCAGCGCGTCGAGCTGGGCCAAGAGCGTCGGCCCCAATGCGCTCGCCTCGAGCTGCACGTCCACCTCGCGCTCCGGCTCGGGCATGGTCCCCCCCACCTGTTCCAGGGCCGACGCGTTCAACACGGCCCGCAGCTCGCCAATCCTGTCGGCTTGAAGAGAGAAACCAGCCGCCACCGCGTGGCCCCCATAGCGATCCAAGAGATGCGCCGCCCTATCCAGCGCCCGCACGGCGTGCACCCCGGCGATGGATCGCATCGATCCCGTCGCCTCTTTGGCGCAGAGGGTGATCACCGCCGCCGGTCGATGCAGGCTGTCACGCACCCGCGCCGCGACGATCCCCGCCACGCCACGGTGCCAACCCGCACCCTCGGCCTGCGCCACCACCACGAAGGGATCGGCGCTGGCCTCGGCCTCGGCCAGCGCCGTCTCGACCATCACCTGTTGCACCTCCCGGCGGTCGCGATTCATCGCGTCCAGCGCTTCCGCCATCTGCCGCGCCGCCGCACGGTCACCGCAGCGGAGCAGGTTCACCACCAACTCGGCCGAGGCGAGTCGCCCCGCAGCGTTGATGCGCGGCCCTATCTTGAAACCCAGATCTTCCGCCGTGATCGTCCCGGGGGTGCAGCCCGCCACTTCCAGCAGCGCCTCCAAACCCGGGCGATGCCCCCCGCGGTTCAGCGCCGCTAGCCCCAGCGCCACCATCGCCCGGTTCTCGCCGCGCCCCATCTCCACCACATCGGCCACCGTCCCAATGGCGGCCATCTTCAACAGCGACGCCTCTAAGATCTCACGCTGCCCGGTCCCGAGATCCGCAAGCAGCGCCTGGGCCAGCTTGAAAGCAATGCCGCACGCCGCCAGGTGGGGGTTGGGGTAGGTGCAACCGCGCTGCGGCGGACACAACACCGCCAGGGCTTGCGCCGGGACCTCGGCGTCCCGCGGCAGATGGTGGTCCAAGACCAACACATCGACGCCCGCCGCGGCGGCCACCCCGATGGCCGCGCTGTCGCGCACCCCGATGTCCGCCGTGATGATGAGCCCCACCGCGTCGGCCACGGCCTGCTCGGCGGCGGCCACGGAGAAGCCATAGCCCTCCTCCATCCGGTGTGGGATGTGGTAGCTCACCGGGCTCTCCCCCAACAACCCCAACACGCTCTGGATGATGAGCGACGACGTCGTCCCGTCCACGTCGTAGTCCGTCACCACCCGCACCGCTTCCCGGCGCGACAGGGCCTGCCTGATCCTGGCGACGGCCGCCGCCATCCCCTTCATCGCGAAGGGATCATGGAAGTCGGCCACCCTCGGCGTCAGAAAGCGCGCCGCCTCATCTGCCTTCTCCACGCCGCGCAACACCAGGCAGCGCGCCACAACCGGCGCCAAGGCGCCCGCCCGCGCCAAGGCATCGACCCGCTCTTGCGCCACCTCTCGCAACCGCCACCGCGCCCCACTCACCGACAATGTCATCTCTCGTCCTCTTGTTCCCTGGTCACCCACAGGCGACAATCCGCGCCCATCGCCGCGCGGGCACCCACCCGCGCCGCAGCGGTGACGCCGAGCTTCACAGCCCCCGACCTCACCCGCACCCCCCTGTCATCGCCGGGAGTGGCGCAAAATTGCCTGAATCCAACCCCATCATCCCCAACTTTCGCCCGGGCGACCACCTGGTCGGGCTCCTGGCAGACACCCACGGGTGGCTGCACCCAGAGCTACAGCGGATCTTCGCCCACGTCCACCACATCATTCACGCCGGCGACATCGGGCAACCTCGCTGCCTCCAAGCCCTGCGCGCCCTCGCTCCGACCACGGCCGTGCGCGGCAACATCGATGGCGAAGAGCACGGGGATCTCCCCAAATGGGCCGAGGTCCGCGTCGGACCCTGCCACCTGGCCACCTTGCACATCGGCGGCGCGCCCCGCCGCCCCACACGAGAGGCGCGCGCCCTCGTCGAACGCCTGCGCCCCCACGTCCTGGTCACGGGCCACAACCACGTCACCTTTCTCGACCGCATCGACACCTGCCTGTGGATCAACCCCGGCGCCGCGGGCAACCACGGCGGCCACCTCCAGAGGCTGGCCGCCATTCTCCATGTCCACGCCAACGGCCACCTCGAGCTGCACCGCGTCTTGCTCGGTCGCCGCGGCGAGAGATGACGAAGGACAGGCCACGCCCGCCCCCTGCCCGCCAACATGCCCGGCGCGTCACGCCCAGACGAGGGTGGATCCACTTAAAAGAAGCGATAGGCCAGCCCCAAGCCCAAGTCGGCGCTCCACCCCCCCGTGGGAAAAACGTCGAGGACCAAAAAGAGCGCCAACGCATCCGTCAGGGTCCATGTCAGGGTGCCCGAGGTCCAGTAGCGCAGCGCCAACTGGGCGCACCCCGCCTTGCGCCCCGCGGCGTCGTTCGCGCACAGCTCGCCAAAGGCCACGCCGCCGCCCGCCCCCCACGAGATGGCGTCGCTCTGGTGTAACCAGCGCAGGAGCAAGCCCCCGGCGTAGCTCAGGCGCGACCCCATGCCCACGCGCATCACCCCCGCCGCCTCATAGCGGCCGCCATAAATCGGGAAGCTCAGCTCGGCGCGCCCAGACCAAGCCTGCACGCCATCGGCCATATAGCCAGTCCCGGCCAGACGCAAGGCCACGCGCTCATCGCGCTCCGGCTCCAGCCCCTCCCAAGCCGAGGCTGCCCCCGCCGCGGCTCGCGTCAGCACCGCCGCCGCCCGCGCCTCAGCGCAAGTGCCCCAGCGGGTCACCTCACCGTGAAAGCCGAGCACCCGCTCGGCCCCATCAGCGGCGTCAACCAGGCGGCCCACGAGACATCCTTCAGGATCGTAACGCAGCGTCGCCAGCGCCTCATCGACGCTGAAATCCTCTCGCAACGCCTGCAGCCCCGCCGCCGACAGCAGCCACAGCCCGCGCCGGCCCTCCTCCGCATCGCGCTGCCACCACAAGGCCCGCCCACCATCCAGCACCAGAAATTCACCGGGCCCCATCCCCGCAAATGACCACCACGCCCCCTCACTCCCAGCCGCGAAAGGCTGCCGCAGGGCCACCTCGCAGGCCTCATCGGCACTTCGCCCCATCCGCCCACAGCGCCGGGTCAGCAGCAGCGTCCCATCGGGACCCACCCGCAAACGCCCGTGCACCAGCGGCGCGCCCAAGGTCCCCTCACGGCGCCACTCAGCCTCACCGCGGACCCACACCTGGGGCCGCTCCCCCGCATCGGCCGCACAGAAGAGCACTGCCAAGCCCCCAGCGCCACCCACCCGCAGGGGCTCGCACCCCTCGGGAAGCGCCACCAGCTCCGCCCGCCCCACCGCCGCCGACCAGCGCAGCAACTGCGGCGCCTGCACCACCTCCGCCCCCGCACACGGCAGCACCTCGCTGCCCTCACCGCGCCGACACAGAGCATTGGTCACAAACAAAAAACGCGGCCCCATCCCCTGATGGGCGAAGGAACCCGCCCGCCGCGACCGCTCCCGCCCGGCACTGGCCACCTGCCCCAGCGGCGCATGCGCCGAACGCAGCATCCCCACGACCTCCGCCGACGCCTGGGGAAGCCTGATCCCCTCGGGCACACTCGACAGCCGCGTCACCTCGGCCACCAACGCCGCATCCAAGACCAACGCCGCGTCCGCGCCACCCGACGCCTCGGGATCCACGTCCCCTGGGGCGCCCGCCACCTCCTCAACGTCAGCGCCAGCGCCAACGTCACCTCCCGCCAATTCTGACGCCTCTCTCGACCACGGCCGCAGCCGCAAATCTGGCCCCATCACGAAGAGGCTCAGCCCCAGCCCAACGAGCACCTGCCCATCGGGCAGGGTCTCAACGATCTCCAGACGCTCTGGCGGCCGCCCGCCGTCCCAGGGTGTCGTCTCGAGCCACCGCGGCGCCGTCATGGTCCCCTGCGCCGGCGGCACGGTAAGTAGAGGAAGGGGCTGGGACCAAAGCGACCCCGCTGCCAGCAGGTAGCACCCCAGCAGCAGGCCCACCTGCAGACCGCCGCGCGCCAGAGGCCTCAGCCCACCTCGGGGAGCAATCTGCCCCATGCTGCCTCGCTCTGCGCGCGCCAGTCTTTGCACTCTCACCCCCTCACTCCTCATCGCCGCGATAGTCGAAGAGCCCGTATTTGTGCAGCTTGCCAGTCAAGGCTTGACGACTGATCCCCAGCGTCTTCGCCGTCTGCGTCCGGTTGAAGGCATGCGCCGCCAGAGCACGTTGGAGATAGCGCCCCTCGATCTCTTCCATGGCCGCGTGGAGCGGCCCCAGCGTCGCCGGTAAGTCCATGGCCCCGCCAATGCGCTCCGATAAGTCATCCGGCCCGATCAGCTTGCCATCCTCGACCATGAGGGCCGCCCGCTCGACCTCGTTCTGCAGCTCCCGCACGTTCCCGGGCCACGCATAAGCGTTGAGCTTGGCCATCGCCTCGGCGCTGAAGCCTGGCAAAGACTTGGAAAAACGCTCAGCGCACCGCCCCAAAAACGCCCGCGCCAGCACCTCCACGTCCCCGCTCCGTTCGCGCAGCGGCGGCAAGGCCACGGGAAAGACATGCACCCGGTAGAAGAGATCCTCCCGCAGGCGCCCGGCCGCGACCTCCGCGCGCAGGTCCTTGTTGCTCGCCACCACCAGGCGCACATCGACCACCTTGACCTGCCCGGCGCCCACGGGGGTGATCTCCCCGTTCTCCAGCGCCCGCAGCAACTTCACCTGCAAGCGCGGCGAAACATCACCGAACTCATCGAGAAAGAGGGTGCCGCCGTGGGCCATCTCGAAGAGACCCGCCTTGTCGCGGGTGGCGCCCGTGAAGGCACCTTTGACATGGCCAAAGAGCTCGCTCTCCAGCAACGACTCCGTCAGGGCGCCGCAGTTCACCGCAGCAAAGAAGGCCTGCGCCCGTGGGCTGGCCGCATGGATGAGCCGCGCGATCAGCTCTTTCCCTGTCCCCGTCTCCCCTTGAATCAGCACCGAAGTGTCCGTACGCGCCACCATCTCGACCTGACGCAAGACCCGGCTCAGGGCCGGGCTCTTGCCCAGGATGGCCCGCTCACCGGCATCGGCCGCCGCCACGCTGTGCCGCAGGTGGCTGTTCTCTTCGCGCAAGCTCGAGTTGGCCTCTTGCAAACGCTTCAGCAAGCGCCCGTTCCTGAGCGCCAGCGACAGGTGGGCGCTCGCCAGGGCAAACCAGTCCAGGTCGTTGGCCGAGAAACGCCCCGGACCGGCCACCACGATGAGGCCACACACGGCCTCACCTTCGACGATGGGATAGGCCAGGGCCGACTGAAGCTGCCCTCGGGCCAACTCGAAACGGGCCGTCAAAGTGCGACCGTCTTCGATCTGGACCACGGCCCGCCGCGCCAGCGCCTCCTGAAACAGGGGCTCTACCCGCGCCCAGGGGACGGTCAACAGCGCCGTCTGCTCACGCTGCCGCACCTGCACCGGCACCACCCCGCGCGCGCCCTGAAGGAAAAGCCCCGCCACCTGCGCCATCGGCAAGCCGGCAAAGAGACCATCCACCCCCTGACGCGCCACCTCCGCCACCTCCTGCTCCTGTTGCAGGGTCGCCACCAACTCGAGCAGCGTCGCCATCCGTCCGCGCTCGCTGCCTTCGCTCAGCAGCGCCGACGGCAGCTTGGCCACCTCGGCAAAGGCGCGACTGGCCACCACCGTCTTGGCCAAGGCGCGCGCGGGATCTCTCTCCGCCGTCGGCGTCACCAGGCTCACCCGCAACAACGCCGGGTTGCGGCGATCGCCCAAGAGCAGCTCCGCCCCGTCAAAGAGCTCCGCTTCACGCTGCCCCACGCCCTCGACCACGTGCTCTTCCCCACGAAAGCGCACCAGCGAACCGTTCGTGGAACCCAAGTCCTGAAAAAAGACTCGCCCATCCCGGCGGAAGATCTGACCGTGCAGGCCAGAAACCTGCGCATGGGAGAGACGCACCAGGTTCCCTTGCGCCCGGCCGATGGTAATGACCTCATCGGCCAGGGTGACATCCAAAGCATCTGCCTCGCATTGCAGGCGAATCTCCATCGACTCCCTCGCTCTTGACGTGGCGCAGGGCGGCGCCGCTTGCCAGCATAGCGCGAAAACGGGCACCTGTCGCGCCGGTGGACCGCGCAGCACCCAAAGGGTCGTCCTGCGCCAAGGGTCAAAATTACCCCAGCCCACGCGGCCATGTCACCATGGCCACGCGGCTGGTGGGGCGATCCAGCGGCAGCCCTTCCCTTGCTCACTCCGAGGTCTCCTTGCGCGCCCACGGCCACCCGACATGGCAGCGGCAGAGGATCCAGCCCTGGCTCGTGTCCTGTGGCCTCGTCCTTGTCTGCCTGGGCTGCCGCCATGCGGCCGACGACGCCCCCCTCCACGCCCATGGCCAGGTCACCTATCACCTCGAAGCCGACCTGGCCGCCGGGAGCTGGGAGGTTCGCGCCTATCTCCCACCGGACTTCGCTGGCGTCCGCATCTGTCTCCCCGCCATCGGCCACCGCGCCGGCGAGTCCTTCCATCTCCACGGGATGTGGATCGCTGAGCGCGCCGCCATGGTGCGTCCCGATCCCAGCGGCTGCTTCTCCCTGCCCGCCACCCCGGAGCCCATCACCCTCCACTACCAGGTCGCCGTGCACCCCCAGCCGCGCCCGGCCTGGCGCGTCACCAGCCTGAGCCCGCAGTCCCACGCAGGCTTCCTCTTTTTTCCCGGCGAGTCTCTGTTCCTCGAGGTCGCGCAACGCCATGAGGCGGCGCGCCTCCCCACCCGCGTGGCCATCACGCCGCTCCCCGAGGGCTTGGGCATGGCCTCGACCTTGGCGGTGGAGGATCACCACCTCCTGGCCCCCAACAACCGCCACCTCCTGCGCTCCATCCTCTGGATCGAGGAGGGCCTCGCCTTGCTAACCCTCCCCCACCCCACGGCCCAGCTCAACGTCGCCGTCGCGCCGGCCTTCACTCAGGTGCCGGAGCGACTCCTGGAAGACATCACCACCCTGGTGAGCGCCCTGCACTGCTGGGCGCCGCAACGCACGCCCCCGCACATGGCCATCCTGCTCTTGCCGGCCCAGTGGGATCTCGGCGCCCGCATCGGCTTTGCGCGTCAGGGGGGCGTGGTGCTCCAGGTGGGCAGCGCCGCCTTGAACGACCGCATTCAGCAGGCGCGCCTCATCGCCCACGAGGTCTTCCACCTCTACAACGGCGAAGGGCTGGAGTGCGCCCCTGACGCGTGGGAGCAAACCGAGTGGTTCCGCGAAGGCATGACCAACTACGTGGCGGCCTTGGTCGTGGCCCAGAGTGGCATTGGCACCCCAGCGGACTTCCTCGCCCAGCTTGCGGAGCACGCCTCGGCCTACCTGCTCAACCCAGCCCGCAGCGGTCACAGCGCCACCGAGCTCGATTGGGCGCGCCTCCCCTATGACCACGGGGTCTTGCTCAGCCTCGCCTTGGACCTCATGCTGCGCGACATCTCCCAGAACCAGCGCTCCTTGCGCGGCTTCTGGCGCCACCTCGCCACCAGCGTGAGCTGGGAGCAGGCCCATGACAACCGCTCGCTGCGGCAGGCCTTCAGCGCCTATGCCGGCACCAGCTTCACCCCCTTCTTCACCCCCTTCATCGATGACAAGGTGACCCTCCCCGTGCACGCCTTACTGCGCAACGCGGGCCTCACCCTCAGCAACACCACCACCACCCACCCCTCCCTGGGCGTCGAGATCGGCTATGACGTCGAACGCGTCGAGCTGGTGGCCTTGGCGGTGGAACGCGGCAGCATGGCGCAGCGCGCCGGCCTCGAAGTGGGTGACATCATCCGCCCCTTGGCCACCACGCGCTTCGACCAGGCCGAGCCCTTCATCACCTTCGAGGTCATCCGTGACGCCATGGTGATTTTCGTCCGTCTCTTACCAGAGACCAAAGTGCTGCCGGCCCTCGCCTTGCGCCTCGACGAGGCTAGAGAAGGGCTGCTGTCGGCGATCCTGGCCGAGCCCCCTCTGGACTGCCTCCCTTAGCGGGCTTAGAAGTCTTCCCGATCCCACCGACCGCCAGAAGATTTCCCTGAAGACACCCCCACGCTCTCCTCTTCGTAGGAGAAGGAAGGCGCTTCTTTGCGCGCCGGCTGGGCCATCCCCATCTTGGCCTTGAGGGCGGCCAGAGCGTCGTCGGCGCCGTGGTCCTGTTCGAGCTCGGAGAACTTGGAGTCCAGATCGGAACCAGAAC
>Ga0334883_1002539_pt1 | contig 22164 bp, 18 predicted proteins | sample GraSluR1_MG_6_FD_207230 | JGI IMG/M metagenome (GOLD analysis project Ga0334883, IMG submission 207230) | Sludge microbial communities from methane-producing bioreactor in Wageningen University, Netherlands - Granular Sludge_09_05-R1 | ecosystem: Engineered > Bioreactor > Anaerobic >...
CCCCTTGAGGGGCCCGAGACCCGCCTCTTGCGCGCGCACCTGCTCTTCGGCCCGGTCCATGAACCGGACCTCTTCCAGGGCCCCCAACAACTGAGCCAGGGCCTGGCTGCGTGCCCGAAAAAGCTGCCACGCCGCATCATCCAGCAAGCCAATCTCGCGTCCGCGGGGCGAGAGGCGCTGGTCAGCGTTGTCTTCTCGCAACAAGAGGCGAAACTCGGCCCGACTCGTAAACATCCGATAGGGCTCATCACTCCCAGTAGTCACCAGATCGTCGATGAGCACCCCGATATAGGCCTCCTCCCGCCCCAAGGACCAGGCCTCGCGCCCCAGCACCTGATGCGCAGCGTTGACCCCTGCCACCAGTCCTTGCGCCGCCGCCTCCTCGTAGCCACTGGTCCCGTTGAGCTGCCCAGCGACGAAGAGCCCCGGCACGGACGCCACCTCGAGGGTCGCCCGGAGCTGACCCGCGCACAACGTGTCGTACTCCACGGCATAACCAGGGCGCAGGATCACCACCCTCTCCAAGGCTTCGATGCTGCGCAGATAGGCGAGCTGCACCTCGTAAGGCAAGGAGGTCGACAAGCCTGAAGGGTAGATCTCCCATGAATCCAGCGCCATGGGCTCCAAAAACACCTGGTGGCGGTCCTTGTCGGCGAAGCGAAAGACCTTGTCCTCGATGCTCGGACAATAGCGCGGGCCCAGGCCCTTGATCACCCCTGAAAACAAAGGAGATCGCTCCCGCGCAGCCGCTATCACCGCATGGGTCTCCGCGTTGGTGTAAGCGATGTGGCACGGCACCTGGCGCAACAGGGGCGCATCCCCATAAAAAGAGAAGCGCCGCGGCACCGCATCACCAGGCTGGACCTCCAACTTCTCCCACGCGATGCTGCGCCCATCGAGGCGCGGCGGTGTGCCCGTCTTGTGGCGCACCAGGCGCAGACCCAACGCCTGAAGCGCGTCGGACAATGCCAAGCTCACCCCATCGCCAGCCCGGCCCGCCGCAAAGCGCACGTCGCCAATGTGGCAGAGGCCGCGCAAGAACGTCCCCGCCGCCACCACCACACTCCGCGCGCCGTAGCTCACGCCGTCAGCGCTCACCACCTTGAAGGCCGAAGCCTCGCGCCCCAGCCACTCGGCCCTCCCCTGCACCACCTGCAGCTTCGGTTCAGCGAACAAGGCGCGGCGCATGGCCCGCTTATACGCATCGACGTCGCATTGCGCCCGCGTCGCCTGCACTGCAGGCCCCTTACTGGCGTTCAACGTCCGATACTGAATCGCCGCCGCGTCCGTCACCCGCCCCAGCAATCCACCCAGGGCGTCAATCTCCTTGGTCAGATGCCCCTTGGCCACACCACCCACCGAGGGGTTGCAGCTCATCGCGCCGATGGTGTCCACATTGCCCGTCAGCAACAAGGTCCGGCAGCCCAGACGCGCCGCCGCCCAGGCCGCCTCACAGCCCGCGTGGCCGCCACCGATGACCACCACATCATAGCTCTCGGGGTAGGAAAACAACGGCACCGCAGCGCTCCTCACTGCCCCGGCCCCAAGCCCACACCGTCGAGCACCACCGCCGCCAAATCCTCCGCAAAGGCGGCGACCTGCGCCTCCGAGCGGCAACGCTCCACCGGAGCATCAATGCGTAACGCCGCGCGATTGATGCGTTTGGCCTGCACATCCGTTGAGGCCCCCAGCTCGCCCATGGCCGCAACCATCTCCGCCCGATGCGCCTCCCAATAGGCCCCCAAGGCCGCCCCCATGGCACCACAATCCTCGGCGTTGCTCTCAACCAACATGGCCATGCTCTCAAAGTGGTCCGCCAAGCGCTCCGCCGGCTCCTTGCAACCCCAAAGCCCCCCTCCCAACGCCAGGGCCACCACCCCACTCACCAGCCACACCCTTCGTCTACCCATCTCGCTCCCTCACTCCACACGCGCCGCCCTCGCCATGCTTTTACCCAGGCAACGCAAACCGCGCAAGGACCGCCTCCACAATGGCTGCCCCTGCCTCACCCTTGCTCCCTCTTCTTGCCACGTCCCACCAGGCGCTCGCTCCCCCTTCAAGGCCAAAACCCGCGCGACACCAGCGCCACCCGCCCCGCGCCTCACAGCGTCTGCAGGATCAGCCACACCCCAGCGGCAAAAGCAACGACGCTCAACGTCAGCAGCGCCACCTCACCCACAAAGAGCCAACGCCCCAAGCACGCCCCACCCCTGACAAGCACCGGCGCATCATCGGCAGCGTCCGCGTCCTCCCGCATGATCTCCGCCAAGGCACGCGCATCGCCATGACGCGCACGCAAGACCCACACCGCCGCAATGAGCGCCCCACCCACCAGAACCAAAGCCAAGAGCCAACCCGCTCCTCCTTTGAACGCCTCCTTGGTCGCCTGCAAGCGAGCCTTGGCCGCCATCTCCGTGCGCACCATGACCGTTGGGCTGACGTAATCACCGTCAAGGCGCCGTAACAAATAGCGCCGCAGCCGCTCGAGGGCCAAGCGCGACATCTGCCCTTCTCCCAGCCGCGCCCGCACGGCCGCCACGTACCCCGACTCGCGCCCATCGAGCGCCGCCAAGGCCACCTCGATCTGCCCCGCTAGGTCCAGCGGCTGGCCACTCCAGATCACCGTCGCCTGGTGATGGCTCTCCTCGCAGGCCCAGTCCGAGAGACACACCACCAAGGTGGCCGTCCGCGCCTGCGACGGCGCCGCAAGTCCCAGCAACCACTGCCGCCGCCCCCCCTCTTGCAAAGCAAAGACGCCGCGCTCCAGCCACACCCCTTGGGCGAAGAAATCGACGAAAACCTTTCCCCCCGCGCCGAGGGTTCGGACCTCGAAGACCACCGCCTCGCCGTCCACCACCAGGGGATTGGGGACGTCGACGAAGACGGGCAGGCTCAGTGGCGCCAAGGTTACGTGCAGCGTCGATGCTTCCCCCTCGCCACCGTCGACCTCGATGCGGCACACACATTCGCCGTGAACCGTCAGCACCAACTCAGCCAAACCAAAAAGATCCGTGTGCACGGGGTTAGCACCGACCTCACACTCGCCGTAGAGTCGTTCCACCCGCACCGGCACCGTACGGGGCAAAGCACCCTCGCCAGCAACCACGCGCACCAGCAGTGGCGCAGCTACCCCAGGCAAAAAGGCGTGTGTACCGCTGACGTCGATGCAATCGGGCCCCGTGCTCCGACAGGGTGTCTCCGTCCACGCCTGCACGGACGCCTTCTCGAGCCACAGGTCCACTGTCGCCGCTTCCAAGACCTCCGTGGCCCCAGGGCGCGCCACCGAGACCCGCCCCTGGTAGCCACCGGCGGGCAGGTCCGGCACGGCGAGGGTCAGCACCACGCCACCATTGGCGGCGGTCACGCCACGTGTCCTCGCCACCTCCCCGTCGGGGCCGTGCAGCGCCATGACCACCTCGTGCTCACGCAGCGGTCCGGGCGGATCGTCCGAATAGGCCCACACGCGAAAGGTCGCCGGCTGTCCTGCCAACAGATAGGGCGTGCCTGCAAGATCGAAGCGGTTGGCCACCTGGAGGGAGCCCACATAGATGTGGGCCGCACCCAAACCAAAGACGGTCAGGGCATAGAGCAGGGCCGCACCTAGAAGAACACCTCTGCGCACCCGCATGCTGCCACCCGTGCCATCGCTCAAAGTGAAGGCGCGACGACCTCGGCCGCATCTTCCACTTCACTTTCGCTCGACGTGTTGACCATACCCTCATCGAGGAGACGCGCCAAGCGTTCTTTCTCCGCTTTGAAGCGGCTCAAGCGGGCGCCGCTGAGCTGCTCCAGGCGCGTATTATCCACTTCGAGTGGGTCGACATAGACCCCGTCTTTTTTCATCCCGAAGTGGAGGTGTGGTCCCGTAGAGATGCCCGTGTTGCCGAGGTAGGCGACCACCTGTCGCTGTTTGACCTTGGAGCCTTTCTTCAGCCCCGCGGCGAAACCTTTGAGGTGCGCGTAGAGGGTCACATAGCCGTGCGGGTGATCGATGACCAGCAGGTTGCCATTGCCTCCCTTCCAGCCGATGAAGGAGACCACCCCATCGGCCACGCTCATCACCGGTGTCCCCGTGGGTCCCGCCCAGTCCACCCCATAGTGAGGCCGATAGCGCTTCAAGACGGGATGATAGCGCCGCAGGGAGAAGGGACTGGTGATCTTGCAGTTGAGCACGGGGGCCTTGATGAAGAAGCGCCGCAGGGCGCGCCCATCGCCATCGTAGTATTCGCCGGACGCGTCCTGCTCAAACCAGTAGGCGTCCAAAGTAAGCCCAGTGCTCTGGTATTGGGCCGCCCAGATCCGCCCATATTTATAGAAGCGCCCGTCCAGATAGATCTTCTCCGCGATCAAGGTGAAGCGATCGCCCGGGCGCGCGTTGGCCCCGAAGTCGAAGTCGAACACGAAGAGATCCATGAACGCCATGGCGATCTCGCCCCGCTCCCCCAGATCGGTGAAGGCCTTGTACAGCGAAGTGGCGATCGTCCCCTGGATGCGCTCGAGGCGCGTCTCCTTGGGGATCTCCACCTTCTCCGCCTGGTAGGCGTCTCCCACCAGACGGGCCACGTAGACATCTTCCGGGCTGGTCTGATAGCGAAACTCCAACACATTGCCATCGATGTCCAAGCGCACCTCATAGGCATCGCCGGGGTGGGCCCGGCGGAAGTCGAAGACCGTCGACATGGCATCGATGACGGGCTGGATGCGACTCGGCGCCAGGCCCCGGTTGCGCAAGGTGACGAAGAGCGTTTGATTGCGCTGAACCTTGCCGGTGAGGTGGAAGGGATCGCTCGGGAGCTCAGGCGCCACTTCTTCCGCGGCGCCTTCCTCTTCATTCCAACCCGGCAAGCGCGAGCGATTGAGATCGGCCCCCTCGCCTCCGGGGAGATCCAGGTTCTCAATCTTGCGCGACAGGGCCGGCTCAGGACCCGGCGCCTTGGGCCAAAGCAAGAAAGCCATACACGCCACCGCCCCAATGAGCGCGAGCCCCCAGAGGCGTTGCAAGCGCCGCCGAGGCCGCTCTTGCCAGCGGTACCCTAGACGTTGCGGCCTCATTCGCGGACCATCCTCGGATGGCTCCCGCCCATGCTGTGCAACGCTTTCATTCGAAAAATATCATGATTCATGAGCAGCCAGTAGTCGTTCCCGGCGCGCGCGCGCGGTCGATGAGCTCAGCAGCGTGATCCATCGTCGTCGTCGTGATGGTCAGGCCGCCAAGCATGCGCGCAACTTCTCGGGTTCTCTCTTCCTCATTGAGTTTGGCGACCGAGCACAGCGCCCGTTCGCCGTCGCTGGATTTGACAACTGCAAAATGGTGATCGGCAAAGCTCGCGATCGTGGCGAGGTGAGTGATACACAACACTTGGTGGTTGGCGCTCACGCGTTTGAGCGCTGCGGCGACGCAGGTCGCCGTGGCACCGCCGATGCCGGCATCGACTTCATCGAAGACATAAGTACCGACGTCGTCGTTGTCGGCCATGACCTCTTTGATGGCCAACATCACCCGCGACAGCTCGCCGCCTGAAGCGATACGCGCCAGCGGTCGCGGAGGATCACCGGGGTTGGGGGCCAGGAGGAACTCTACCTGGTCCAAGCCATGGGGCCCCAGGTCTTCCACCTGCTGCTTTCCTGTGAATCCTACGACGAAACGCGCGCGCTCCATGGCCAAATCGTGGAGGGAGCGTTCAACGGCGGCTTCCAAGGTCTGCGCCGCCGCCGCCCGGCGTTGGGAGAGGTCTATCGCCGCTCGTAGCGCCAATTCGCCGTCTGTGGCGATCTGCTTCTCCAGGGCCGCGACGCTCTCATCCCCAGACACCAGCGCCTCCCGCTCCGCCTGCAACTGGGCTAGCACTGCGGGTAACGCATCGGCCTCACAAAGAAAACGCCGCTGGGTGCGCTCCAAGAGCGCCAAGCGGCTCTGAATCCAATCGATGCGCCCCAGATCACTCTCCAGGGTCGCGAATCGGCGCAATTCGAAGACCGCCTCTGTCACCAAGGTGCGCACCGTCGCGAGCTGATCGCCAAGCGTGCTCAAAGACGCGGCCAGGCGTGCGTGCCGTTGCAGCTCCGTCTCCGTCTGGTGCAGGCGATCCGTCACCGAACCTTCGCGCTCGTAGAGCACATCGATGGCTTGGTGCGCCACGGCGCGCAACTGCTCGGCATGGGACAACTCATGCAGCTCGGCCTCCAGGCGAGCCACCTCCCCGGTCTCCGGCGCCACCGCGGCCAGCGCAGCGATCTCTTCATCCAATTGGGTCAAGCGTGCTTGGCGCGCCGCGCACGCCTCACGCAACGTGGTCAAGCGCGAGAGACCTTCGCGCAAACGGCGATAGTGCGTGCCATAGGCCGCAAGCTGCGTCGCGTGACCGGCATAGCGATCGAGCAGCGTGACGTGACGGCCCACGTCCATCAGGCTGACGTGTTCGTGTTGCCCGGAGATGTCGACCACGGCGCGCATGGCCGCGCGCAGCACCTGCACCGGCACCAACACGGCATTGAGCCAGGCGCGACCGCGGCCACCACGGTGAATGACCCGCCGCACCACCAGCTCCTCCTCGCAGGGCACCCCGCTGGATTCCAAGACCGGGAGCAGTTGTTCGCGCAGGCCCGGGCCGAGATAGAAAACCGCCTCGACCACCGCTTCGTCCGAGCCGTGACGGATGACTTCGGCAGACGCGCGCCCTCCGAGGACCAAATTGAGCGCATCGATGACGATGGACTTCCCGGCGCCCGTCTCCCCACTCAGGACGGTCATCCCCTCGGAGAGCACCAGCTCGAGGCGCTCAATAATGGCAAAGTCCTTTATAATTAGCGCTGTTATCATACATCCCGTCCACCGACACTGCGCCAGCACAACTCCGGATACCACAACCGGCAGGAAACAAACAAGCCGAGCGCAGGGTGGATTCCCCGGGGAATTGTGCGCGGGTTGCGTCCGTGCGAGGCAAAACCTATAGTCACCACGCCCTTCCCGATGGTGTAGGCCCAGCGCCTGGCCCGTGGCAACTTCCATAGTTTGGGTGACCCATGCGACTGAAACGACTCCTGCCCCTACTTCTGTTCACCTTTTTCGCGTTGACCCTCTCCTATGGATGTCGATGTGGGGAAAAGAGCCAGGAGAATCAAGAGGAGAAGCTGCGCGCGGGCGCCATGCCCATGCGCGCCCATACGGCTGCAGAGAAGCTGGCTCAGTACGTCCCCAGCGATGTAGACGGCGTCGTCTTCGTGGCCAGCTATGGTGCCATCGTCGAGAGCCTCGAAAGGATCAAAGGCTGGGGCCTGCTCGACGCCAAACAGGTGGAAGGCGTCCTCTTCGATCTCGGTCGGCACCACGGCCTCAACCCCGGGCAACTCACCTCTTACCAGCAGGCAGGCTTCGCCATCGACGGCGGCCTCGCCGTGGGAATGCTCGGGAAGAACCCCTTTGTCGTCTTGGAAATCGAAGACATCAAGGCCTTCGAGCGCTTTCTCGACACTTTCATCAATGAAGAGTACGGGCGACCGCGCAATCAAGAAAGTCAGTTCCATCAGCACACCCTCATCAATATTCGGGTCCTCAAACGCGATCTCGCGACCATGGTCGTCCGCGGCCGCCAGGTCCTTCTGGTCGCTGGACCGCATCTCAAAGCCGACGCCGATCCCTCGCCGCAGGTGATGGAGCGCCTGCTGAGCATCGACGACGGCCAAACACTGGCGGCGCAAGCGACCTTCAAACGCCTCCTGGACAAGGTGGCCGACGACGGCGCGTTCTTCGTCTACAGCTCCAAGATCGATCTCGCACGGACCATGCTTCAGCCCATCCTGAGTAAACAACCCGAGATCTTGGCCGCCATCGAAGCGATGCTGTCAGAGACCATCACCGCCGTGGGGATCTCTCTGCGCTTGGATACGGAGCGCATTGAAGTCACCTCTTTCACGCTGGTCCCCGAGGCCGCCCTGAGCCATGGACTTGGCCTGCTGACCCCTCCCGTGGCCTCCACGGCCGCCCTGGCCACTTTTCTCGGCGAGGAGGTCAACGGCGCCCTCAGGTTGAGCTTCTCGCCACGGGAGATTGAAGCCTATCTGTTGGCGACCTCACCCCTTCAAGCCAAGCTCTGGCAAGATCTCAAGCGCATGTTGACCGTGCGCATGGTCATGAATTTCGAGACGGACATCCTCTATAACCTCACCGGCCAGGGTCTCGCTACGCTCTACCGCATCGATGAGGACCGCTTACGCGGTGCTTCCGATCTCAGAGCGGTCTTGCAGTGTATCGACGCCGCGTTCTTTTTGCCCATGGCGGACCCCAACCGAGCCAACGGCTATTTCGGAAAAATCAACATGCTCAAAGGCTTCCTCCCTGAAGGGCAGATCAGCATCGAGGAGCGCCAGGGCGTCCTCCTCTTCACCATCCGCGAGAAGCGCCAGGTCCTTCTCCGCTTGGCCTACCACCAGGGGGTGCTCGCCGTCATTACAGGGGACCTCGCCCTGGAGAAGGTCCTGCAGCGCCTGACCGCGCCGCCGCAACAAGCTGCATCCTTCTACCTGCCGCTCATGCAAGAAGGAGCGCTGTGGGCCGCGGCCATCGACATGCGCCAGATCGTCGCCATGCTCTCGGCGCGCTTTGACATCGTGAGCTTCCAGATTGCCAAGTTCTTCGCCCCCATCGACCGGCTCCTCGTCCGCACCCGCCTCGAGGAAGATGGCCTCGCCCTCTCTTTGTCCGTGGACATTTCCCACACCGCAGGGAGCACGGCTAAAGAGTGAACCCTCCATCCAGCGCCCCAGAGCACGCCATGTCTGCCACCGCTCCTACGCCGACGCCTGAGACCAGCCGGGTCGTCGAGATCAACGGCCTGAACAAGTATTACGGCCGCGGACGCAACCGCAACCACGTCATCAAAGACCTGAGTCTCCAGATCCACGCCGGGGAGCTCCTCGCCATCGTCGGCACCAGCGGCAGCGGCAAGACCACCCTGCTCAACATCCTCGGTGGACTCGACCGTGATTACGAAGGCAGCGTCGAGATCGACGGCCAAGAGCTGCGCAGCCTCTCGGACCGCCGCCTCAGTCGTTTGCGCAATCAAACCATGGGCTTCATCTTTCAGTCTTTCAACCTCTTGCCGCACATCACCTGCTTGGAGAACATCATGGTCCCGGCCTATTTCTCCAGCAGCGCCCTGGCCGAGTCGCGCCGCCGCGCCCGGGACCTGGTCGAGCTGGTCGGGCTCCGGGACAAGGCCAACGACCGGCCCACGGAGCTCTCGGGGGGGCAAAAGCAGAGAGTCGCCATCGCCCGCGCCATGTTCTCGAAACCTTCCATCATCTTGTGTGATGAGCCCACGGGTAGCCTCGACCAGAGCACCAGTGTCCAGATTCTCACCCTCTTTCATGCGCTCAACCACACAGAGGGCGCCACCTTCGTCCTCGTGACCCACGATGAAAAGGTCAGCGGTGCTTGCCAACGGGTCATTCGGCTCGAAGACGGCTGCATCCTCTCCGACCACCGACAAGTCCCAGTGCTGCCCGACGCGTCATCTCACCCGCAACCCCCGATGCCATCATGAAGCTCGCTCGGCTGGTTCTGCAGAACCTCATCCGCAACCGCAAAAACCTCTTCTTCTCCAGCATCGGTTTAGTGGTTGGGATTTCCACCTTCGTCTTCTTCGTCGCCCTGGGACAAGGAGTGCAGACGGTGGTCCTCGAGGACATCTTCGTCATTCGCCAGGTCGAGGTGGTGCCCCGCTCCTTTGATCTGGCCATCACCCAAACCTCGATATCCCGCCTCGATCCGCGGGCCATCGACCGTCTCGCCAGCATCGATGGGGTCGTCAAAGTCTACCCCAAGATGAAGTTCACCTTCCCTGCGTGGGCGACGGGGGGAGAAGAAATCCTCGGCAAGAACTTTCGCGCCGAGGTCGTCGCCGACGGCGTGCCGCCAGAGATCATTCGCGACGAGATCGAGCGCGGTGAGGCCTTCCGCGACTGGGACGCTGATTTCACCTGCCGCGGCGAGGGGACTGGTGCCGAGGTGGGGTGCCCCGAAGGACGTCGTTGCATCGATGGGCACTGCACCAAGTTGCCTTGCAACCCAGACTCCCCCGAGCGTTTCAGCCTTTGCAAAGCGCCCACCTATTGTGCCGAAGACACGCGGACCTGTGAGATGCCCTTGCCAACGGTGGTCAACCCCACGCTGCTCGCCGTTTACAACTCTAGCCTCACCACGGCCCTCGCCGCAGGCGATGGCGCGCGCCTGCCCAAACTCACCGAAGACGCGATCATCGGTTTCACCTTCGATATCGAGCTGGGGCGTTCCTACTTGGGCACTTCCGCCCAAGGTGATCCCATCAAACGACGCGCCCAGGTGGTCGGTTTCTCTACCAAGGCTATCCAGGTCGGCTTTACCCTGCCCATCCAGTACGTCAAGCGCTACAACGCGCGCTTTACTGGGGAAAGGATGCGCAACGAGTACCACTCGGTCATCCTCGTGGCCGAGAGCAATGACCGGGTCGCAGCGATCACCAAGGCCGTCAAAGAGCTCGGATACGACTTGGATGCCAAGCACGCGCAAGCAGAGCGCCTCGGCCTGGTCATCACCATCGTCACCCTCATTTTTACCTTCATCAGCCTCCTCATCGTCACCATCAGCGCTATCAACATTGCGCACACTTTCCTCATGATCATCGCCGAGAGGCGGCGGGAGATCGGTATCTTGCGTGCCCTGGGGGCCAGCCGTAACCACATCCGCACAGTCATCCTCGGTGAGGCCGCCTTTCTCGGTGTCCTCGGGGGGACCCTTGGCATCCTCGTCGGCATCGCGGCGGCGCGATTGGTCGACTACCTCTCGGCGGCCTATGTCCCCGATTTCCCCTTCAAGCCCCAGTCGTATTTCATCTTCGAGACGAGCCACTTGGTCACCGCCATCGCAGCCGCCATCCTTTTTTGTATCGTCGGCGCCTTCATGCCCGCCAGTCGCGCCGCCAATATGGAGCCAGCGCGCGCCTTCACCACCCAATAGAAGACCCTGGCGCCTGCGCCTTCTTTGCCCAGGGAGGCCTTAGAGATACGAGGTGGGCCTTCGCTCGGCTTGTTGGCGAGACCCTGGATCGATTAGAGTCTCCTCCAGCGCGCACGTCGCATCTCGCGGGCAGTTTTCATCGCAATGGGTTGACCATGGCAGCTTGCAGCAAGTTCCTCTGTGCTTTCTTCCTGTCTCTGGCGGTTGCGTGCGCAGGCCAAGCGCCGCATCCAGAAGAAGTCCTAGCGCACTACCTCGACCATGTCCGCAACCATCGTCCCGATGCCATCTATGACATGCTCGACGAGCCTCTGCGCGCCGGCATGGACCGGGAGGCCTTTCGCGCTTTCTTCGCGGCCAATCATGAGGAGATCCTCGCCCAAGCAGAGGAAATCGTCGCCGTTGCCCAACGTGAACGCATGCAGATCCTCGCGGCGCTACCCGTAGAAGGGCGCGGTGAGGTGCACTTGCGCTACACCGAAGGCCGCTGGCTGCTCCTGGAAGACCTGCCGGCGCTAGCGCATGCCGTGAGCCCTCTCGAATCACTCCATGCGCTCCAGGCGGCTGTCGACAAGAAGGATCTCGCAGCGGTCATCGCCCTCTTGAGCAGAGAAAAAGCCGAAATGTTGCGTGCTGAGTTGCATGTCCTCACGGACAGCATCTCCAGCCTCACCGATCGCGACATCGTCATCAACGCCGACATCGCCACTATCTACCTCGAGTGGGGCATTCGTCTCGAGATGCGCTTCGAGGATGGGACCTGGCGCTTCCACCGCATCCTCCAGTAGTCATCGACCCTCCCGCAGCCACAGGGGCCATGCACGCTGACAACATCCGCCAATCACTCCGCTGGTACCAGCACGCGCTGACGTCCGATCCCGCCAACGTCGAGCTGCGGCAGAAGCTCGCTGGCTTCTTGGAGAGCCTCGACTATCCGCGTCAAGCGGCGCAAGAACTCGAACTCTGTGCCAAACTCCTGGCTGCGCGTGGGGATCTGCTCAAGGCGATCTCCCTCTCCAAAGAGGTGCTGCGACTCGACCCAACCCGCACGGGCTTGCTCCTCTTTCTGACCCGGACCTATGCGCTCCACCCTGGGCGACCGGGCGGCGTCGCCCAAGCCCTGGCCTCTTCGCCTGAGCCAGCCGCAGCGGCAGAGTTCAGCGCCACTGATCCCGTGCAACCCATCCTGGCTCGGGACGCGCTCGACGCTGCGCCTACGCCACAACCTCTCCCTCCCCCCGAGCGTTTTCAGGTCCCACCGGCCAATCTGCCCACGGCTTTCTTGCGCTCTCCCACGGCGAACGAATCCACCTCGGTCCCGCACCGATCCGACCCCGAATCGTGCGATTCCATCGAGCTCAGCGTCCTTACCCTCGAAACCGACCTCGCTGAGTTGGCTGAGAGCGCACGGCCAAGCCCGCCTTTGGCCTCGATCACTCAAGCTCCGGCCCTCGTTCGCGTCGGACTCGCACAGAGCTCGGCCGTCCGGGTCGATCCCACGCGCCTCCCGCGCCACCCGCTTCTCTCTGGCCTGCGGCCAGAGGCCTTCTACCATCTCATCGGCCATTTGCGTCCTGTGTCCCTGGCCACGAACAGCGCCGTCTTGGCCGAACAAGAACTCCCCAATGAGGTCATGGCCTCGGCCCTGGTCCTCGTCGTCGACGGCGCCATCGAGCCACGACGCGGCACTCGCTCCCTCGCGCCCGCCCTGGGCAGTGTCCAAGGGGGCGACACCTTTGGCGAGTTCGGCGTTCTCACTGGACAGAATGATCCTCTCACCTGGTTTGCCACCAAAGCGAGCGAAGTTCTCCTGGTGCCTGGCGCGGTCCTGGGCGAAGTCTGGCGAGAGGATCCCTCCCTCTATGAGCGCCTCTTGATGTTGCACTTCTTGCGCGTGGCGAGCCTCTTTTTCCACACCCACCCAGCTTTCGCCGGCCTCATCCCTGCGGACCGCCAGCGGCTGTTGCAGCGCTTCACCCTCCATTCCTTGGCTGCAGGAGACATCCTCTATGAACTGGGCCGGGAGCCCGACGGTCTGCGCCTACTCTTGACCGGCGCTGTCGAAGTCTCTCACTCAGACCCTGCCACCGCGGAGACTGTGCCTGCAACGGTCTCCCTGGCAGCGAACGCTACCCTCGGTGGCCATCGGGCACCGGCCACCGTTCGCTGCCTTCAGGACGGCGTCGCGGCTTTCCTTCCGCTGAGCGCGCTGGTGGACTTCCATTTTGCGCCTGCTGCCTATCAAAATCCTGCCTTCACCAGCCGTCCGTGGTGAAAGGTCTAGGGCTTGGGGATGCGCAAGGTGGCGCTGGCCATGGTCGTGCCGAGCAGGGCATATCCCAAGACCATGGGATGCAGCTCCCACGGCCCCAAGGTCAGCACCCCTAGCCACAGCGCTTGGTCGGTGGCACCGTTGGCAAAAGCGACAGCCAAAAGAATGACCATCAACACACTCGTTGGAATGGGGGTGCCCTCATAGTATCGCACCTTGCCATCCTCGCCGCTGAGCATCTCGGCAGTGGCGTTATAACGCGCCAGTCTGCTGAGGCCACAGACCACGAAGAAGATCAGGACGAGGACATCCCAACCACCGCGCATGCCGAGGACATAGGCCAAGGCTGCAGGCGCGACCCCAAAGGAGATGATGTCCGCCAGTGAGTCGAGGTCTGCACCGAGATACGAATGCCGCGCACGCCATCGGGCCACATGCCCGTCCAGAATGTCGAAGACCAAGGCCAATGGAATCAGCGCGAAGGCCCACCACAAGATGCTTCGTTCTTGGCTCGCGACATAGGCGAGGCAGCAGAAGATCACCCCCGTTCCAGCCGCAGCGTTGCCCATGGTCAGCACATCTGCCAAGACCAGTGAGCGTATCAAAGAGAAGTGTTTTCTGGTCGCGTCTTTAGCCATGCGAAGTCCCCGAGCCAGCTCCCATCATTGGCGCAAATAGTAGGCGAGCTCGCCAAAGCCAATCGCGATGTGTTCATTGCGCACGAAGGCTCCAGGCGGTGCCTTGACCACACTCTCTGAGAAGGACCACACCGCTCGCACCCCCGCGTTGAAGGCTTCATCAGCCGTCGCCTGAGCGCACTCAGAGGGCACGGCCAGGACCGCTACCTCCACCTGTTTCTGGCGCACCGCCGCGGCAAGCTCGCTGAGCGGGAGTATAGGCAGAGTACCGATGCGCTGCCCTTGCCTGCTGGGGCTGACGTCGAAGAGCGCCACGAAGTCCAGCCCATACGCATGAAAACCCTCGAAGGCCGCCAGTGCCCCCCCGAGTCGTCCCACGCCAATGAGAATGGCCGGAATGAGCCGGTCCATCCCCAAGGCGTGGCGCAAGGTGTCCAGGGTGGTCGCCACGGGAAAGCCAAGACCTGGCACCCCCCTTATGCCAAAGGCGGCCATGTCTTTGCGCACCTGGGTGGCATCGATCTGGAGGCACTCGCCGAGGTAGGCGCTGGAGACGTAGGCCTTCTCCGCCTGGGAAATGGCAGTGATGGCATGGTAATAGTGAAGCGCCCTTTCAAGAGCCAAGTGCTGCAATCGCGCCATAATCACCGGTCAAGAGGGGGTGGCGTGCCACGCGACACTGAGGAGAAGTCCCCTAGGCCTTGAGTTTTCCACCCACCAGCTTGAGCAGGATCTCAGGCTTGACCGGCTTCTGCAGCACCCCGGTCAACCCGAGGGCACTGTAATCGACTGCCTGGTTCAAGGTGTCGCCCATGGAGCTCAACATGTAAATGGGAATCTCTGAGCCAAGGGCCTTCATCTCTTTGACGAAGAGGGTGCCGGCGTCGATTTCTTCCATCATGAGGTCGACGATCACCAAGTCCGGTTTCTCTTTCTTGTAGACCTTCAGCCCTTCTTCCGCAGTTGAAGCGGTCAAAACCAAGTAGCTCTGCGCTTCCAGGACCACGCGCAGGCTGTCGAGAACATCATCGTCATCGTCGATGCAAAGGATCACGTGCTTGCCGTCTTGCATGCGCCAACTCCAAAAAACTTAAAGAACCGTAGACGAGGCCACTGCCGAAACTCGGCAGCGCTTTTCCAAAAGAGACTCATCTCTCTGCCTGAGCACCTCCGTGAGGTAGGCAGTCGCGGCGCTGAGATTTTCCTTCGCCTGTGCTTCCAGTCTTTCCCCAAAAGCGTTGAAGGTGTAGCCGCGGATCCCCAGCAAATACGCCGAAGTCCGCGACTGGAACAGATCCCGCGCCAAGCCCAACAAGGCCTTGGGCTGCAAGCTGTGCGTGGAGAAAGACATGGTGGCGCTCGCCTCCAGCCTCTCGACATAGAAGGGTGCCTCGCCGTCCACGGACGCATCGGCAAAAACCACCACGTCGTGCTCGGCGATCAACGCTGCGTCTTCGACACGCAACTGGTAGTCCGCCTCCACAGTCACTGCAGGTAAGGCTAGCGCCTCTATGGCCTCAGCTAGGGCTGGCCCGAGACCATCATCAAGACGGCCCGGGTTGCCATAGCCAATGACCAAAAAGCGTTTCTCCTCTGCACCCATCGCCCTATCCTTTGGCCTTGTGGTCGAGCACGTTGCCTTCGTGATCGACCAAATCGACCACGAGTGGCATCTGTCCCAGGGCATGGGTCGCGCACGAGAGACAGGGGTCATAGGCGCGAATGGCGACCTCGATGTGGTTGAGCAGTCCTTCGGTGATGGTTTTCCCCGAGAGATAGGTCTTGGCCACACTGGACACAGCGCGATTCATGGGCTCGTTGTTGCTCGTGGTCGACACAATCAGGTTCGCCATGGTCACCTGATCATTCTCGTCTACCCGGTAGTGGTGGAAGAGGGAGCCACGTGGCGCCTCGATGATCGCCATGCCTTCGCCGCGGAACTCGCCCTTGGCCATGAGATCCGACCCTTGAAGATCGGGATCGTGCAGCAACTCGACGATCTTCTCGGCGCTGTGCAACAGCTCGATCATCCGCGCCCAGTGATAGGCCATGGTGATGTGGTTGGGCTTGTTCTGGGTCACGGCCATGAAGACCTTGCGGGCCTCTTCCGCCTCGGGGGTGTCGATGCGATTGCACACATTGACGCGCGACAGCGGTCCCACCCGATACCAACCATTCTCAGGACCGATACTGCGAATGAAGGGGAACTTCATGTACGACCACGGGCGCACCTCTTCGGCCAAGAACTCGGCGTACTTCGCCGGCGCCATGTGATCGAAGATGATATTGCCGTCGGCATCGATGGCGCGCAAGCCACCATCGTAAAGGTCCATGGCGCCATCGGGCGCAACCAAGCCCGCATGATTGGACTCGAAGGTGCCAAAGGGGGCGAGCTTCTCGAGGTTGGCGACGGTGTAATCCATGGCCACCTTGAGGGCACCGCGGGCCCAAGTCATCTGCTGTTCGATGTCTTTCAAGAAGACATCGCGCTCGGCGATGCTCAGGTTCTTGTTGATCCCACCAGGGATCGCGCCCGTCCCATGGATCTTCTTCCCGGCGGTGGCCTTGATGACCTCTTGGCCAAACTTGCGCATCATCACGCCCTGCACGGCCAACTCTGGGTGGGCCGCGGCGACGCCAATGACATTGCGCACGGCCACATCAGCGTCGAAGCCGAAGAGCAGGTCGGGGGACGCCAGATGGAAAAAGTGCAGGGCGTGTGACTGATAGGTCTGCCCGTAGTGCATCAGGCGCCGCATCTTCTCCGCCGTCGGCGTCAACTTGTCGACCCCGATCACCATGTCCATCGCCTTGGCCGCCGCCAGGTGATGGCTCACGGGACAGATCCCGCAGAGGCGCTGCACCAGCACAGGGACCTCCCAGTAGGGGCGGCCCTGGACGAAGCGCTCGAAGCCGCGGAACTCGACAATGTGCAGGCGAGCCTGGGAGACTTCCCCTTTCTCGTCGAGATGGATCACGACTTTGCCGTGCCCCTCAACGCGGGTGACTGGCTCTATCACCACCCGTCTGGTCCCGTTGGTCGCTTCCACGTGTCTCTCCTCCACTTTGGGTTCAATCGTATTTAATGAGGTCATAGGGCAGCTCCACGGGCTTGTTGGTGAGCAACGCAACCAGGGCAGCCCAGATCGTATCGGCAGATGGCGGGCAACCGCCCAGATGGTAGTCGATCTTGACCACCTCATGGGCAGGATGGACCCGGTTCAGCAGCAAGGGGATCTCATCGGAGTCAGGCACTTTGCCGCTGGGGTTGTAGACCGTGGGACCCTTCAGGTAGGCCTCGTCGAGGCACTCCTGCAAGGGAATACCATTGCGCAACGCCGGGATGCCTCCCGTCCGCGCGCACTCCCCGACGGAGATCAAGATATCGCAGTGCTCGCGAAAATCTCGCAGCACATGCACGTTCTCCTCGTTGCAGCAACCGCCCTCGATGAGACCAATGGCGCAGCGACCTGGAAAACGTTTGATATCATTGATGGGAGAACGGCTGAACTCAATCAACTCGACGAGCTGAAGGATGCGCTCATCGATATCCAGAACAGACATGTGGCAGCCAAAGCAGCCACAAAGCGACGTGGTCGCAACTTTTGGTTTCTCGCTCATGGTCTGCTTCACTCGCTCGTTGTGCCCTGTTTCTCAATGTCCGTCCCGATGGGTGCGTGATCATAGGTACGCTGCCCAACGGGCACTTTGAAACCCACGCCTTTGCGGAGGATGGCCCCGACCGGACACACCTCGAGGATCTTGTCCGTGACGGCGGCATTCGTCCCGCCCAAGCCCGACTTGGCGTTGACCCCGACCTCCTTGTGCGGCCCGCGCTGCACGAAATCGAAGACATGCTTGCCGTCGATGTCGCGCGACGCTCGCACACAGCGCCCACACAAAATGCACCGGTTGTGGTCCACCAGAATCTCGGGGTGACTCGCGTCGACCTTGCGCCGCGGGTACATGAAAGGATAGCGCGGCGACGCCACCCCCAAGCGATAAGCCATCGCTTGCAGCTCACAGTCGCCGCTGCGCTCGCAGAAGGGGCAAAAATGGCTCCCCTCCACGTAGAGCATCTCCACCATGCTCTTGCGCACGTTCAGCATCTCCGGCGTCTCCGATTCCACATCCATGTTCGGCGCCACCGGCTGGGTGCAGGCCGCTTGGGGACGGCCGTTGACGCGCACCGTGCACACCCGGCAACTCCCATGTGGCACCAGATCTTGGTGGGCACACAACCGGGGGATGTAGATACCAGCGCCGTCAGCAGCCTCCATGATGGTCTGCCCTGGCTGCGCCGTCACTTCCTTACCATCTATCGTAATCGTGATCGATCCGCTCATCGCCACCTTCCTCAATGCGCATGCACCGATTTACGGCCCGTAATGCCTTCTGCTTCTGAAACGGCTGCAGCCAAATCAAAGCCCGCCTGATAACCGCGCTTCTCTGCCTTGACCAAGGCGTTGTAAACCGAGCGGAAATTCCGCAGCGTCGACAACACCGGGTTGGGACTGGTCTGCCCCAGGCCGCAGCGACTGGCGATCTTCACGCTCTCGCCGAGGTCCTTGAGATAGTCCAAGTCCGCGGGCTCACCTTTGCCCGCCAATATCCGGTCGATTCGCTCCTTCAGCAACACATTGCCAACCCGACAGGGCGTGCAGTAGCCACAGCTCTCCTCGACGAAAAACTCCAGGTACTCACGCACCACATCGAGGACGTTGCGCTGCGGACCAAAGACCACGATCGCGCCGCCCGTCGCCAGATCGTCGTAACAGATGGTCCGGCTGTAGGCCTCGGGTCCAACCATCTGGCCACTGGGACCACCCACCTGCACGGCGATCGCATCCTCGGCGCCAACCAAACGCAGCACCTCCGCCAAAGTTACACCGAACTCCAGCTCATAGACACCAGGGCTGCGGCAGTCGCCACCGACGCTCAACAGCTTCGTACCAGGGCTGCCCTTGGAGCCAAGTTGAGCAAACCAGCCCGCGCCCTGCTCCATGACGCGCGTCACACAGCAGTAGGTCTCGACGTTGTTCACCGTCGTCGGCTTGCCCAGGTAGCCTTTCTGCGCCGGGAAGGGCGGACGATTCTTGGGATCCCCGCGGGTCCCTTCGCAAGAACTCAGCAGCGCCGTCTCTTCACCGCACACATAGGCGCCTGCACCCAACTGAATGCGAATGTCGAAGTCGAAACCCGGCTTGCCACCGACACCTTCACCAAGCCATCCCTTGGCCCGAAGATCCATGAGCACTTTCTGCAGATAACCATAGAGGTAGGCATACTCACCGCGCAGGTAGAGAATCCCTTCCCGCGCGCCGATGGCGTAGCCCGCAACGACCATACCTTCGAAGAGCATGGCCGCCCGCTCCGTCAACACCACCCGGTCCTTGAAGGTCCCCGGTTCGCCCTCATCGGCGTTGCAAACCACCACCTTCTCTTCGCCAGCCGCGCCGCGGGTGAACTCCCACTTCATCCCCGTGGGGAAGCCAGCGCCACCCCGACCACGCAGACGAGAGACCTTCACCTCGCGAATCACCTCCTGCGGTGACATCGCCAAGGCCTTGCGCAGACCCACACCAGGCTCATAGTCCGCAAAAATCACTGGACCGCCACGGCGCAGATTGTTCTGGACCTCAGATTGAACCAGATCGTGGGCATTGACCCCATCGCCCAGCCGCGTGATCAGGCGGCGCGGATCACCATGCTCCTTCAGACCACGCACGATGCGCCGCACCTTGTCCGTCGACAGCTCCGTCACCACCACGTCATTGATCATCGCCGCCGGCGCCTGATCGCACATCCCAATACAAGGGGTCGTCTCCAAGGTGATCGCGCCATCGGCCGTCGTCTCACCGTTTTTGAGACCAAGCTCGGCCTCAAATGCCTCGAGGACCTCCTCGTATCCCATCAGGCGATCGACCACATCATTGCACAGGCGAATCACCACCTTACCTTTTGGCTTCTCCGAGTAGAAAGCGTAGAAGGTCACCACACCTTCCACCTCGACCCGTCGACATCCAACCGCAGCGGCGATCAAGTCCATCGCATCACTGGACACACCGCCAAAGCGCTCTTGCACGGCACGGACGATGTCCATCATGCGCGTCCGATCGTTGCCAAAGGCTTCGCAGATTTGCCCTATGACCGCTCCAAGCGTCTCACTCATGAAGCACCTCAAGTCCTGCTGTGAGCTATTCCCAAAGAAATTCCCAACTCGAAGAGACCATCCCTCGTTGCCATGTTCACTGCGCTAGATGCACCCCTCGAGCCTATGGCCAACCTTCCTACTCGCTTCCGCAAACCAATGCAAGCCCTTCGTGACAAGTAGCACGAATCAAAAAAACAGACACACCACCCACCCGCTACCGGCAACCTCAGCATTTTTTTCTTGGGGAAGATCCAAGTCCCCCACCCTACCGTTGGATGTCCTGTCGCCAACATCTCTCGCTCCCAGGAGTCCATCATGCCGCGCTTGCGTCTCTTTTCTTGTCTCCTCACCCTCGCTCTCTTCGCCTGGACTTCCGTCAGTCTCGCTCAGGACGATGACCAGCGGCGGCGGCGCCCTGTCAAGGCCAGCGTCAGCTACGACTTCGCCGCCGAATCCCTCGGCGCCACCCCGGGAGGCGCCCAGGACATCACCTTCTTCCGCGACCGCGTCAGCGCCGGCGAGGTCCCGCACCCCAACACCATGACCCCTGAGGGTCTCTTCAGCGAGCACGATCTCCCCTTGCCCACGGGACAACGCTGCACCGGACTGCTCTGCGTCACGGGCCAAGCCATGGCCGCCGAGCTCCTCGTCCAACCCGAGGTGCGCTACCTGGCCCAGCTCGGCTTCGACTCCGGGATCGACGCCAGCACCTTCAAGCGCGATCGACTGCACTTGGTCGCCGTGGTCGACAAGTCGGGCTCCATGACCGGGCGCATCGACCTGGTCAAAGAATCACTCATCGCCGCCTTGGACCACCTCGAACCGGACGACGCCATCTCCATCGTCCTCTACGGCGATCGCAGTCACGTCCATCTGGAACCCACCGCCGCGAAAAACCGCGACGCCATCGTTCGCGCGATCCAACAGATCGCCATCTCCGGCTCCACCAACATGGAGGCCGGGCTCACCGTTGGCTTCGCCCTCGCCCGCCAACACGCCAAGGACTTCCATGGCATCACCCGGGTCATGCTCTTCACCGACGAAAGGCCCAACGTCGGACGCACCGACGCCGGCTCCTTCATGGACATGGCACAGAGCGCCTCCAAAGACGGCATCGGCATGACCACCATTGGCGTCGGGATTCAGTTCGGCGCCGAGCTCGCCACCCAGATTTCCAGTGTTCGCGGCGGCAACCTCTTCTTCTTCGCCGATGTCAACAACATGAAGAAAGTCTTCGCCGAAGACTTCGACACCCTGGTCACGGAACTCGCCTTCGACGTCCACCTGGTGATCACCCCCGCCAAGGGTCTCAAGATCACCGGCATCTACGGCATCCCGGGTGACATGCTCAAGTGGACCGACGCTGGCGCCCTCGAGCTCACCATCGCCACCCTCTTCCTCAGCCGCCGCAAAGGCGCCATCTACGCCGCTTTCGCCTCAGCCGACGGCGACGCCCTCCCCACCACCCGCGTCGCGATCGGCAACCCCGTCGGCCACGTCAACCTCCGCTACAGCCAACGCGACAGCACCCCCTCAGCCTCCCAAGTCGATCTGGTCCTCAGCGACAGCCCCGCCCTCGGGCTCGCCCGCGGCTTCTACCTGGTCAACCAGATCACCGCCCTCAAAGCCGCAACCGCCCTCCACCACGAGAAAAACGACCAAGACGGCGCCTACAAAATCATGCACGCCCTCGGCGCTCTCATGCGCCAAGACAGCGACAGCACCCTCGCCGCCGAAAGAGAACTCGTCTTCAAACTCGAGGCCCATTTGGCCACCCTGGCCGGCTACCAGGGAGAGAGCACCCCCACCCCACACCGCGACAGCATCACCGGCCTGCCGACCTTCTGAGTCTCACCAAACCCAGCTTCGCCACAGCCGCGCCCAATCCAGCGCTGTACCCTCACCCCTGAACAAGAGCTGACCTCCTTGGATGACCAAGACCTGTGGCAGCGAGGTCACCTCCCATTGGGCCGCCAGCTCCCCCTCGGGATCGCTCATCTGTTGCACGCGCAAGCCCAGACGGCTCACTACGCGCGCCATCTCCTCCTCACTCTCGTCCAGGTTCACCCCAACGAGGCGGAGCCGTCCCCCCCCACTGGCATCCAGA
>Ga0334883_1002543_pt1 | contig 22132 bp, 15 predicted proteins | sample GraSluR1_MG_6_FD_207230 | JGI IMG/M metagenome (GOLD analysis project Ga0334883, IMG submission 207230) | Sludge microbial communities from methane-producing bioreactor in Wageningen University, Netherlands - Granular Sludge_09_05-R1 | ecosystem: Engineered > Bioreactor > Anaerobic >...
CTTCCTCCTCGTTTCTCGATCTACTCGCAAGTGCCGCCGGCACGGCCGAGCCCAGTTTTTCAACAGCCTGCTACGCGCCGCTCGACCCGCTCTTGCCGCCGTCGGTGTGCAGGTCGTTCAGCGAGAGGCTGATCGGGGTCAGCGATTCGGCCTGATGATCGCCGGTGACCTCTTCGCGTTTGATGGCGAGCACGCTGACGTCGTCCTGCAGCGGCAGGCCGCCGCCGAAATCGCGCACGGCCGCGATCACCGCTTCGACGACGGCGGCGGCGTCGCGGTGCCGGTTCGCCAGACAGATCGGCACGAGATGTTCGAGCCCGAACTCCCGGGCCTCGTGTTCGTCGTCGGCGGCGGCGTCCGGGGCCGTGCGTTCGATCACGCCGTCGGTGAACAGAACCAGCAGCTCGCCCGGCCGCAGGGTCATGTAGCAGCGGCGATACACCGCGTCGGGCAGCGGGCCGAGCACCGGGCCGCTGGTCTGCAACTGGAAGACTTCGCCGTCCCGCGCGATGAGCAGCGGTGGGTTGTGGCCGGCGTTGACGTAGGTCACGTTGCCGGTGTCCTCCAGCTCGGCGTAGAAAAGGGTGATGAAGCGGCTGACCAGGATCGTCTGATGAACCACGCGGTTCAACCGCTCCACCAGCGCCGTGATTTTCTCGTTGTGCGACTGGCCCATGCGCATGCCCACGATCACGTCGCGCGCCTGCAAGGCGGCCGGCAGACCGTGGCCGCTGGCGTCGGCGATCAGGATGCCGAGCATGCGGGGCTCGAGCGGTTGCACGTCATACACGTCGCCGCCCACTTCGTCGGCCGGCACCGTGTGCGCTGCGAGGTCGAAGCCCGCCAGCTTGGGTAGTTGCCGCGGCAGCAGGGAGGCCTGGATGGCCTGGGCCTGGCGCATCTGGCCTTCGAGCGTGCTCTGCCGTAGCTTCAGGCCGATCGCCGCGCGAATCGCTTCGAGCATGACCAACAGATCGCCGCGGTCCTCGTTCTCGACGCCGAAACTGACGATATAGATAGGGTTCTGGCCGACGGCGATCGCCGCGTTGTTCATGTGGCTGAACTGGGCCTCCAGGGTGGCGTCGTAGCCGGGACTGTCGGGCCGGAAGATCCAGAGCCGGTGTTCGAGCAGGTGTCGGACCAAGGCGTAGTCCTTCTGGACGGTCTTGCCCTCGATGGCCTCGCCGTACTCGCCGACGCTCTCGATCAACACGAAGTCCAGCGCCCGTTCGCGATAGACGCGGCCGCTGGCGATGCCGAACAGTTGCGCGTTCTCCGGCGACACGAGTAGCTTGACGACGCTCGAGAGCATGCGTTCATCGCCGGTCGAGGTGTCGATGTTGTGCAACAGGCGTTCCAGGGCCCGGTAGAATTTCTTGTGCACGCTTGAACCTCCCGTACGCCGGCACGATAATGAGGAACTTCCGGCGAGCCAATGCAATTTCCTGTGAAATCGCCTGCGCCGCGCGCCGCCACCATGACCGCAAGGGAGACCGCCGTGTCCGATCCCGCCCGCCTCGACCAGCTCCAAGACACCCATCAGGCGATGCGCCGCGAGATCGCCCGCAGCATCATCGGACAGGAACAGGTGATCGAAGAGATGCTCATCGCCCTGTTCGCCGGCGGCCACGTCTTGCTGGAAGGGGTGCCGGGCCTGGCCAAGACGCTGTTGATCAGCACGTTGGCCCGGATCATGGATCTGAGCTTTGGTCGCATCCAGTTCACGCCCGACCTGATGCCCGCCGACATCACCGGCTCGGAAGTGATGGAGGAAGACCCGGTGTCGCGCCGGCGCGAGTTCCGCTTCCTGCGCGGACCGGTCTTCGCCAACGTCATCCTGGCCGACGAGATCAACCGCACGCCGCCTAAGACCCAGGCCGCTCTGCTGCAGGCCATGCAGGAGAAGCAGGTCACCGCCGGCGGCCAGACGCACGGCCTCGAAGCGCCGTTCTTCGTGCTGGCGACCCAGAACCCGATCGAGCAGGAAGGCACGTATCCGCTGCCCGAGGCGCAGCTCGACCGCTTCATGTTCAACGTGCTCATCGGCTATCCCGACCTGGCCGATGAGATTCGCATCGTTGAATCGACCACCGGGCTGACCGGCGAGCAGCCCGCCACGGTTCTGTCGCGCCTCGACGTGCTCGCCTACCAGGACCTCGTGCGCGAGGTGCAGCTCCAGGAACAGGTGACCCGGTACGCGGTGCGACTGGCGCGCGCGACGCGCGTCGGCACCGGCGAGGCGGCGGCCGCGGCGCAGGAATACCTGGCCTGGGGCGCCGGCCCGCGCGCCGCGCAGGATCTGGTGCGCGGCGCGAAGACCCGCGCCCTGCTGGACGGACGCGAGACACCGTCGCTGGACGACGTGCGCCGGCTCGCCCATCCGGTCCTGCGCCACCGCTTGGTGACCAACTTCCACGCGGAGGCCGAAAACGTGGCCAAGGACACGATCATCGACCGCGTCCTCGCCGAGGTCGGCGCGTGACCGCGATCCGCGATCTGATCACGCCGGCCTTGGCCAGCCAACTCGATCGCCTGGACCTGCTGGCCCGGCTGCTGGTCGAGGGCTTCCTGACCGGGCTGCACCGCAGCCCCTACCACGGATTCTCGGCCGAATTCGCCGAATACCGCCGCTACCAGCCGGGCGAGCCGACAACCAACCTGGACTGGCGCGTGCTAGCGCGCCGCGACCAGGCCTATCAAAAAGTCTTCGCCGAGGAGACCAACCTGCGTTGCACCTTGCTGGTGGACTGCTCGGCAAGCATGCGCTTTACCGGCAACGAGAAAGCGCGGCCGGACAAGCTGGCGTACGCACGCGTGCTGGCGGCCTGTCTGGCCTATCTGCTGCTGCGGCAGAACGACGCGGTCGGTCTGGTGGCTTTCGACGAGGCGCCGCTGTTGCGCGTGCCGGCGCGGTCGGTCCGCCGCCAGCTCTTCCAGGTGCTCAAGGGGCTGAAGGACGCGCCGCCGGGAACCGGCACGCGGCTGGGTCCGGTGCTGCACAAAGTCGCCGAGAGCATTCCCCGGCGGGGGTTGGTGATCCTGATCAGCGACCTCTTCGACGAGCCCGACGAGGTCCTGGCGGGTCTGAAGCACTTCCGCCATCGGGGTCATGAGGTGCTGGTATTCCAGGTCTTGGACCCGCGCGAGGTCGATCTGGATTTCCCGGGCGAGGTCGAGTTCTCGGCGCTCGAAGACCCCGGCCGCCGGCTGCGCACCGAGCCAGCGCACGTGCGCGCCGACTACCAGGCGCAGCTCGACGGCTGGCGCCGGCAGCTCCGGCGCGAGTGCCGGCACCATTTGATCGATTTGATCGAGCTGGTCACCGACCAGCCGGTCGGGCCGGCGCTCGGCGCGTACCTCATGAAGCGGGGGCGGCTGCACTGATGCCGTTGACCTTTCTGAATCCCGCGTTGCTGTTCGGGCTGCTGGGTGCGGCGGTGCCGGTGATTATCCATTTCCTGAGCCGCCGGCGCGCGCGGCGGGTGGCGTTCAGCGACCTGCGTTTCCTGCGCGCGGCCGAGGCGCAGCAGGCGCGGCGGCGCGGAATCCAGCGCTGGCTGCTGCTTTGCCTGCGGGTGCTGATCATCGGCTGCCTGGCTCTGGCCGCCGCGCGGCCGCACTGGGGTGGTCTGCCCGGCAGCGGCGGCCGCGCGGTTTTGTTCCTGCTCGATGCGAGCGCCAGCATGCAGGCCCAACAGCCGGACGGCCAGACGCGGTTCGCCGCCGCGGTGGCGCTGGCTGGAGAAATGATCCAGAGCCTGCCGGGCGACGCGACCGTCCACGCGGTGCTGACCGGTGCGACGGTCGGTCCGTTGTTCGCGACCTGGCTGCCGGCCGGTCCCGGCGCGCGCGACGCCCTGCACGCGGCCGCGGTCACCGACGGCCCCGGCGATCTCGGCCTGGCTCTGCGCGCCGCGGCGCGCCTCGTGCGCGAGGCACCGGTGCGTCCGGTCGAGGTCGTCATCTTGTCCGACCTGCAGGCGGCGCCGCATCCGGAATTGGCCGACGCCGCCGCGGAACTGGCGGCCGCCGGTGCCCGCGTGCTCATTCGACGCCTGGGCGACGGGATACCCGGCGGGGCGGTGGTGGACGTCGCACTGCCCGGCCGCGCGCTGCGTGCCGGGGAAATGACCGAAATCAGGGCGGTCGTGAGGCCGGAGCGCGCCGACCAACCGTTCTGGCTCGAACTGGATGGCCGCCGAGTCGCCGAAGCGGCCGCGCCGGCGCCGGCCGAGCCGGGCGGGCTGGTCACGATCACCTTCCCGTTGACCGTTCCTGGTCCGGGCGTCTGGACCGGTTGGGTGGGCAAGGAACCCGATCGCCTGCCGATCGACGATGCGCGTCCGTTCGTGCTCGACGTACCGGCGCGGTTGCACGCGCTGCTCGTGCACGGGAACGACCGCGACGACCTGGGGCGCGGCGGCTGGCGATATCTCTCTCGCGCGCTGGATCCCACCGGCGACGGCCGTGGCCTCTGGCGCGTGCGGTCGCTGGCCGCCGACAGCGTAAGCCTGGACGACCTGCGCGGCGCCGATCTGGTGGCGCTGGTCGACGCGGGCCGCCTCGGCCGCCAACTCGGCGGCGATCTGCGCGATTGGGTGATCGGCGGCGGCGGCCTGCTGGTGGTCTACGGTGATCCCACTCAGGCCGACGACCTGCGCGAGAGCGTCCTGCCCCTGCTGGATCTGCCGCGCCAAGCGGAATGGCAGGCCCGGCCCGCGGAACAGGCGGAAGGAGTCCGGTTGGTCGATGCCGGGCACCCGCTGCTGGCGGATCTGGGCGAGTCGGCGTTGGCCGCTTTGAGGAACGCGCGCTGGCGGCGTTTCTTCGTCGTCGCCGAAGGGCCCGCCCGCGTGTTGTTGGCCGGCGAGACGGGTGCGCCCCTTCTATTGGAGGGCGAATTGGCCGCCGGACGCTGGGCGCTCCTGCCGTTTCACTTACGGCGCGATGCGACCGACGTGATGCTCAACCCGCTGTTTCTGCCGTTGGTCCAGCGTCTGGCCGCCCATCTAGCGGCCGGTCGCGAGCTGCAGACCCACCTGGAGGTAGGGGCGGCGCCGGTGCTGCGCTTGCCACCGGATCGCCTGCGCCTGCGCCCGGGCGAGACGGCGGCCCGCCTTGAGGTGCTCACGCCCCCGGACGGGCGCGCGCAACCGGTCGAGTTGACCTGGCAGCAGGCGACGCCAGTACTTGCGGCGCCGCCGGCCGAGCGAGCGGGCCTGTACGTGTTCCGGGCGGCCGCCGATACGCTCGGCGTGGTGGCCGTCGGCGTGCCGGCGGGGGAATCGGAGCCCACCGTGCTGGCGCCGGAGGAGCTATCCGCGCGCCTGCGCCAGTATGGCCTGCCGCGCGTGCTCGACCTCGGCGAGACCGGCGCCGCGGGTTTGGCGCGCGTCCTGAGTGGGCGCGACCTCGCCCGCTGGCTCCTGGCGCTCGCGCTCGCCCTGCTCGCTTGCGAGCTGTGGCTGGGACGCCGCGTCCGCGCCGCCGCAGCCCGCGCTTGATCAAACCGGATTCCGGCTTAGATTGGACTTAAAACAGGATTATTCCTGCAGGATCGGCGGAAAGCGGCAGCCATGTGGAACTACTCGGACAAGGTCATGGATCACTTTATGAACCCCCGCAATGTCGGCATGGTCGAGCATCCCGACGGGATCGGCGAGGTGGGATCGATGGCCTGCGGCGACGCCCTGCGGCTGAGTTTCCGGCTGGATGCCGACGGCCGCATCGCCGAGGCGAAGTTCCAGACGTTCGGCTGCGGCAGCGCGATCGCCTCGAGTTCGATCCTGACCGAGATGATCAAGGGCAAGACGCTCGAAGAGGCAGCGGCGATCACCAACGAAGACATCGCCCGCGAGCTGGAGGGCCTGCCGCGGGAGAAGATGCATTGCTCGGTCATGGGCCGCGAGGCGCTCGAGGCCGCGATGATCGACCACTACAAGCGCCTCGGCCGCGGCGTGCCGTGCCACCTGCTGAGCCAGGGTGTGTTGATCTGCAACTGCTACTCCGTGACCAAGGACACCATCCGCGACGCCGTGCTGCGCCACGGGCTGACCACGGTCGAAGAAGTGACCGACCACACCAAGGCCGGCGGCGGCTGCGGCGACTGTCATCACGACATCGAGCATATCATCGAGGAGTGCCGACAGGAGCGCGTCCGCAGCGGCCGGCCGCAACTCGTGCAGCTTGCGGCGGCGACTCGCGTCGAGAACGCCGAAGATCGCGTGCTGGTCAAACGCATCCAGGACGTGCTGGATAACGACATCGCGGTTGCCCTGCGCAACGACGGCGGCGACATCGAACTGGTGCGCTACAACGCCGGTCGGGTCTACGTCCGTCTGAAAGGTGCTTGCGCCGCCTGCCGCGCCGCCGATGTCACGCTCACCGATTACGTGCAAGCGGAGTTGCGCCGCCTCGTGCGCGAGGATCTGCAAGTCGTCGAGGTGAACACATGAGCGACGCCGCGCGGGCTTTCGACCTGCTCGCCGAATTGGGCCCCGCGCCGTCCGGCGGCATCTATCTGGACAACAACGCGACGACCCGGGTGGCGCCCGAGGTGATCGACGCTATGATGCCGTACCTCGTGGAGTATTACGGCAACCCGTCGAGCATGCACCGGTTCGGCGCCGAGGCCGGGCGCGGTCTGGCGCGGGCGCGCGAGCAGGTCGCCGCGCTGATCGGCGCGGGCGACGACAGCGAGATCATTTTCACGGCCGGCGGCAGCGAGAGCGACAATCTGGCTATCGTGGGCACGCTGCGAGCATACCCGCAAAAGAAACATGTCATCACGTCGGCGGTGGAGCATCCGGCCGTGCTCGGTCTCTGCCGCGATCTACAGAAGCGGCAAGGATACGAGGTCGACTTCATCGGCGTCGACGGCCAGGGTCGCCTCGATCTGGACGAGCTGCGCCGCAAGGTGCGACCCGACACCGCCGTCGTCTCGATCATGATGGCCAACAACGAAACCGGCGTGATCTTCGACACGGCCGCGATCGGTGAGATCGTCAAGGCCGCGGGTGCAGTCTTCCACGTGGATGCGGTGCAGGCGGTGGGCAAGCTGGCGGTCGGTCTGCGGCAGCTCGCCTGCGTCGACATGCTCTCGCTCAGCGGTCACAAGCTGCACGCCCCGAAGGGGGTGGGCGCGCTCTATGTGCGTCGGGGTACCCGCCTGCGGCCGTTGATCGTCGGCGGTCACCAGGAGCGCGGCCGCCGCGCCGGCACCGAGAACGTGGCTTCCTGCGTGGCCCTGGGTGCCGCCTGTGAACTGGCGGCGGCACATCGCGAGGAAGAAGGCACGCGCGTGCGGGATCTGCGCGACCGCCTCGAAACCGGCATCCTGGCGGTGGTGCCGGATTGCCGGCGCAACGGCGACGCGGACGCCCGCCTGCCCAACACCACGAATATCAGCTTCGATTATATCGAGGGCGAAGGAATCCTGCTTTTGCTCGACCGCGCCGGCATCGCGGCGTCGTCCGGTTCGGCCTGCACGAGCGGTTCGCTGGAACCGTCGCATGTGCTCAAAGCGATGGGCGTGCCGTTCATCGCCGCCCATGGGTCGATCCGCTTCTCGCTGTCGCGTTACAACACCGCCGAGGAGATCGACTACGTGGTCAAGGTCGTGCCGCGAGTCGCCGTGCGGTTGCGGCAGATCACGCCGTTCAACCGCGAACAGGCGACATTCTGACCCGGGCGGCTCGCCCGTCGTCATCGCTCCGGCCTCGCGAAGGGACAGGCATGATGAAGGACTGGCGATGGCTTTACGCGGCGGCCGTTCTGGGCGGCCTCCTGCTCGTGTCCGCGTGTTCGGACGACCCGGAAGACCAGTCGCCGCAGGCGGTGATCGTCTATCCGGAGCACGCAGCTCATTTGACCAGCGCGCCGGACTCGGTCGTCGTCGAGGCAAGCGACGATCAAGGCGTCCGCCGAGTCGAGATCTATCTGGACGGCATCCTGCTGTCGACACGCGCCACGAGGCCGTACAGCACGCGCCTGCCGCTGGGGGTCTACGCCGACGGCCGCCCGTACTTGCTGTCGGCCGCGGCGTTCGACACGCGCAACCAGACCGGTGCCGCCCCGCCCGTGTCCATCTCGATCGACCCCTCCCTGCAGACCGTGCCGCAGGTGACCTCGCTCGGGCCCGAGACGGCAGGTTCCGCGTTGTTGCGGCTGGCTTGGTTGCCCTGGCCGCGGCAGCCAGTGTCGTTCGCGTGGGAGCTAGCGCGTGACGACGGTTTCGCGGCGCTTGTCGCTGCCGGCAGCGCCGTGTCCGATACGCTGATCCTCTCCGAAGCCGGTGGCGCCGGCCTGGTCTACGCGCGGGTCCGCGCGACCGACGATGAGGGAACCAGCGGCTGGAGCCGCGCCGCGCGCTATCAGGGACTCGCGACCTGGCGGCGCCGCTGTGTGCTGCCCGGACCGCAACTCGGCGCGAAGGTCATGATGCTGCCCGGCGGCGATCTGCGGGTGCTCAGCCACGCCGTCGGCAATCACGCGGTCGCCCGCGCGCCGGTCGCCCTGCTCGAACTGTCGGCGGCGGGCGAATTCGCCGGCACGGTCCACGAATTGCTGCCGGTCGGCTACCTGCCCACGGCCAGCCTGCTGGACGCCGACGACCGCTTGCTGCTTGCGGGAACCCGCGAGAGCGGTGGCGCTTTCGTGGCCGCGGCCACGCTCGCGGGGGATTTGCTGTGGTCCGGGGCCGCCGACTTCATGCAAACAACCGCGCTCGTTTCTGCGCTCGACGGGACGGTTTTCGCGGTCGGCGCCGACCTGCGAGCGGACGGGCCCGGCGGCGTCTTCGGGGCGGTGGCGGCTGACGGTACGGTCACCCCCGGCGCTGTCTTCCCGCTGGCCGCCGACCGCGCAGTCCATCTCGCGTGGCGGCGGCCGGCCGGCGGCTTTGTTCTCGCCGGGCCGATCGCCGGCGCGGCGGGAGCACCCGCGGGCGGGATCTGGGCCATGGGTCTGTCGGCGGCGCACGAGGTGCTCTGGCAGGTGCGGCTGGGATCGGCCGACCGCTGGCTGCTGCGCGGCGGCGGCGCCGACGAGGCGAACGGCGAGTACGTGCTGGCCGGCATCGCCCTGCGCGCCGATCCGGCGACGCGCTACGGCTTCCTCGCCGGGATCGATCAGGACGGCCGGGTGCGCTGGCAAGTCACCGATCGCACTTGGCATCAGTTCTGTGGCGTTGCCGCCGACTTCGGGGGCCGTTGGGTCGCTGTCGGCGCCACGCGGCGCGAGGTCGGCGATCGGCAATGGGAGTACGACTTCGCCATGCGCGGTCTGTCGCCGTACGGCGCCGTCCTGTGGGATGCCGCGCACCGCGGCGGCAAGGACGCCCAGGGTTGGCACGTGGCGCCGCTTGCGGATGGCGGTTGGGTGGCTGTGGGTACCCGCAGCGACGACCGCGTCCAGTACGATGCGGACGTGCTGCGGGTGGATGACCGCGGTGAGCTTCCGTGAAGGTGACTCCGTTGCCCGCGGTGACCGGCGTTGCCGGCACCCCGCTGCTGGACGTGCTGGCCGAGCGGCGAGGCGAGGCGGTGCTGACCGCGCTGGCCGACCACCTCGAGGCGGCGTATGCTCGCGCGGAAGTCGCCGCGCCGGCGCTCTTGACCGGCCTGCGGGCCAGTGCGCCGGCGGTGCTCTGCGCGGCGTGGTATCGCCGGCACCGCCGGACCGCGCTCTGCGTCGTGCCCACGCGCGAGGGCGCCCTGCAACTGGCTGACGACCTCGAAGCCTGGCTCGGGCCGCAGTCGGTCGTCTACCTGCCGCAGCCTGAAGTCCTGGTCTACGACCGCAAATCCCCCGAGCCGGCCCTGGTGGGGGACTTCCTCTTGGGCCTCGACCGGCTGCGCGGCAGCGCGCCGGTGCTGGCCGTGACCAGCCTGTACGCGTTGCGGCAGCGGGTCATGGCGCCGCAAACCTTGACGCGCGCGGTCCTACGGCTGGCGGCGGGACAGCGCTTGGATCTCGAGGCGTTCTGCCGTGAACTCGGCCAGCGCGGTTATCGCCCCGCGGGCATGGTCGCCCGCACCGGCGATTTCGCCCGCCGCGGGGGCCTGCTGGATATCTACGCGCCCGGCGACTTGCCTCTGCGGGTCGAACTCTTCGACGACGAGGTCGTCTCGCTGCGCACCTTCGACCCCGAGAGCCAGCGAAGCGACCACTCGCGGCGTCTCGAGCACGCGGACGTCTATCCGGTCAGCCACCTGCTGCGCGATGACGACGCGCTGCTGACCTGTCTGGGTCGCCTGGAAGAGCTGCGCGAACAGGGCGAGCTCGACCAGGACGAATATTGGGACCTCGAAGCGCGTCTGGAGGAGGGCCGCGCCGATGATGGGCTCGAGAGCTTTTTACCCTGGTTCGGCCCGACGGCCCGCGTGCTCGACTACGTGCCGGACGGCGCGCCGCTGATCTGGTTCGAGCCGGTCAAGCTCAACGTCCAGATGGATCTCTTGGCCGAGGAACTGCCTCGTCTGCGGGAAACGCGGCTCAAGCGCGACGCTGTCCTGCCGGCGCCCGGCGAATTGCTCTGCGCCGAAGGCGATCTCGACGACCGCCGCCTGCGCCATTGCTGGGTGGCGGAGACATGGATCCACGGCGATGAGCAGGGGCGTTGGTTGGGTCGCCAGCCCGACCCGGTCATCGACCACGGCACGACACGACCGGAGCTCAAGGGCGGCGACGTGGACCGCCTGCGGCGGTTCTTGCAGGAGCAGGAAGCGCAGGGCGTGACGGCGTTGATCCTCTGTGACAACCGGGGGCAAGCCAACCGACTCGCCGAGTTGTTGGACGAGCATCCATTGGGGCCGCCGGCTGCGCGCCCGCTGGTGGGACACCTGACCGGCGGCTTCGTCTGGCCGGATCTGCAGCTCGTCGTCGTGACCGACCACGAGTTCTTCGAGCGGTATCGGCGCCAAGGGCGAGTGCGCCACCGCAGCTCGGGGTTGGTGAAGGACCGCGCCAGCCTCAAGCCCGGCGAATACGTCGTGCACCTGGAGTACGGCATCGGCCGGTACCGCGGCCTGACCGGGATCACGGTCGAAGGCACCGAGCGCGAATGCCTGGAGATCGAGTACGCCGAGCAGGGCAAGGTCTACGTGCCCGTGGCGAACATCGGTCAGGTGGAACGTTACACCAGCGACACCGACGCGGCGCCGGCACTGGCCCGGCTCGGTTCGGGCGCCTGGCTGAAGGTCACCCAGAAGGCGCGCAAAGCCATCCGCGCGATGGCGGTCGATCTTCTCGAGCTGTACGCGGCGCGCGAGGCCGTGCCGGGATATGCCTTTCCGCCCGACGGTTCGCTGCAGCAAGCCATGGAGGACAGCTTCCTCTACGAGCCGACGGCGGACCAACTGACGGCCATCGCCGAGGTCAAGCGGGATATGGAGCGGCACCGGCCGATGGACCGCCTGGTCTGCGGCGACGTGGGGTACGGCAAGACCGAGGTGGCCATGCGGGCCGCGTTCAAGGCGGTCATGGCGGGCAAGCAGGTGGCTGTGCTGTGTCCGACGACCTTGCTCGCGCACCAGCACGGCGAAACCTTCGCCGAGCGTTTCCGCGAGTTCCCGGTTTCGGTCGGTGTGCTCAGCCGTTTTCAACCGCCGGTGGCGATCCGCGAGCTGACCCGCCGCGCGCGGGAAGGCCGGCTGGATATTGTGATCGGCACGCACCGCCTGCTTTCACGCGACGTGCGGTTCGCTCGGCTCGGGCTGCTCGTGGTCGACGAGGAGCAGCGATTCGGCGTGCGGCACAAGGAGCGCCTGAAGGAGCTGAAGCGGACCGTCGACGTGATCACCCTGTCGGCCACGCCGATTCCGCGCACGCTCTACCTCGCGCTCATGGGCGCGCGAGACATGTCGCTGATCAACACGCCGCCGCGCGACCGGCTGCCGATCCGCACCGACCTGTGCGCCTTCAGCGACGAAGTCCTCACCGAAGCCGTGCTGCGCGAGGTCCACCGCGGCGGCCAGGTTTTCTTCGTGCACAATCGGATCGAGACTATCGCCGGCGTTGCCATGCGGCTGCAGCGGTTGCTGCCTTCGGTGCGCGTCGCGCACGCGCACGGCCGGCTGCCGGAAGAGCAGCTCGAGACCATCATGCGCCGCTTCCTGGCGCACGAGTTCGACGTGCTGGTGACCACGACAATCATCGAATCAGGCCTGGACATGCCGCGCGTCAACACGTTGATCGTCGATCGCGCCGACCGTTTCGGCCTGGCGCAGCTCTATCAGTTGCGCGGGCGGGTCGGCCGGTCGAACCAGCAGGCCTTTGCGTATTTGATGACCCCGCCCGGAGAGGCGCTGACGGCCGAGGCGCGGCGGCGCCTCGCCGCGCTCGAGGAGTTCCAAGCGCTGGGCTCGGGATACCACATCGCCATGCGCGATCTCGAGATTCGCGGTGCCGGGAACCTGCTCGGCGAGGAACAGTCCGGCCACATGGAGGCTATCGGCTTCGATCTCTACTGCCGGCTGCTCGAGGAAACCGTGGCGGAACTCCGCGACGGCCGCGGTGTTGCACCGCTCGACGTGAAAGTCGATCTGCGCATCGCTGCGTATCTGCCGGACGATTACGTCGGCGATCCGCAGCTCAAAATGGATCTCTACCGGCGGTTGTCGCGCCTGCAGGAACCGCGGCAGGTGCAGGCGTTGCGGGAGGAATTCCGCGACCGTTACGGTCCGGTCCCGGCGGTCGTCGACCATTTGCTCGCAGTGCACCGCCTGCGCGTCCTGTGCAGCCGCAACGGCGTGGAAGAGTTGCGGGCCAGCCGCGCCGGCCTGGATCTGTTTTTCGCTGGCGGGCGGGAACCGACTCCCGCTATAATTCGCGGTTTGGTGGCGAAGGAAGCAGCAGGGCTGCGTTTTCGCGCCGCCGATCAGTTCAGCCTGCACGTGCCGGCCGTCCGGGAGCAGCACCTGGCGGCGGCCGCCACGATCCTGGAAACCCTGGAGGAACTGCGCCTCCAATCCCTAGGAGTTGATTCCCATGCCTGACCGTCACGCCACTCGTGTCGCGTCCATTCTCGGACTCATTGCCGCGCTTGCCGTGGTGGCCGGCTGCGGCGGCAAGCGCGACGACGCGGAGGTGATCCTGGCTCGGGTCGGCGATCGCGAGATCACGGCCAAGTACTATCAGCAGAGGCTGGCGCGCCTGACGCAGGAAAATCTGCCGCGCGACGAGAGCGGACAACCCATGGACATGTCCACGCTCGAAGGCAAGCGTCGCTTTCTCGAGGTCATCATCGACAAGGAGTTGATGGTGGCCAAGGCCATCCAACTCGGCTATCTGCAGGATACCAAGATACAAGCGGCGCTCGAACACGCGACCGAGTTTCAGGCGTTGAACTTTTTCTACGCCGACCGAGTCGGCGACCCGAGTCTTTTCGTCTCCGATGCCGATCTCGACTACTACTATTCGCGTCTCGGCGAACGGCGCGAATGCGATTACCTCATCACTGAAGATCCCACGACGGCGGCCGCCGCGCGGCAGGAAGCGCTGCTCGGGGTTGCCTGGTCGGAACTCGTCGCACGGTACCACCAGAGTCCGACCCGGCCGGGTCAGGCACTCAAGGTCACCGTTCCGTGGGGGTCTTACCGTGAAGACTTCCAGAAGCCCATTTTCGCGGTCGAGAAGGGCGGTGTCACCGAACCGTTCGAGACCGAATACGGCTGGTGGGTGGTACGGGTCAACGACATTACCTGGGATCGCAAGCCGGACCTCGAATCCATCAAGACGGAGGTCCTGCTCAGCATCACCAAACGCAAGGAACAGGATTTGCGCAGCGAGCTCCTCCAGCAGCTGCGGCGGGAGCGCAATTATGTGCTCGACGAGGATGCCCTGCGCGCTGTGTTCAAGGGTTTGCCCCTGGGCGAAGTGTTCGTGGATCCCGATACCAACCAACCGACGACGGCTGACCAGCTCCGACCGTTGGACGTAGCCACCGCCGATCGTCCGAAGTTGCTCCAGAGCTACGATACCGCGAATGGGCGCTATGTCCTGACCGTCGACGATTTCAAGACGGAATTCGACAAGTTGAATGTTTTCGACCGACCGAAACAGCACGAGGGCATCGGCATGCTGCGCACGCGCCTGCACCAGATTGCCGAAAAGGCCATCGCAACGGAGGAAGCAGAACGCCGCGGTTACCGAGAGGATCTCCGCGTCAAGCAGGCCGCCTTAGCGCTGATCGAGGAACTGCTGGTCAACATGGTGCAGCAAGAGATCGTCAGCTACGAGGAATACGTCTCGCTCGAAGACCTGCAGGAGTTCTGGGACAAACACGAAAAGGACTACATCCTGCCGGAGCGGCGCAGCGGCAACATGGTTCGTTGCGACGATCTCGAATCGGCGCGGGCTGCCTGGCAGGCGCTCACGACCAACACGCTCAACTGGAAACAAGTTCTCAACCAATACGGCAACGACCCCGAACTCGCGAAGCGCTTGGGCAAGATCGTCCAGGTGCGCGCCGACGATGCCGGACCGATGCCGGCGGTATTGTTCGCGTTGGACATCGACGAGATCAGCGAACCCTTCGAGGTGGAGGGCGGCTGGGGCATCGTCCAAGTGACCCGGGTCCACGAGCCCGAGCATCCCGTGCTCGCGGACATCCGGGAGGGCGTCGCCCATACGATCAGGAGCATTCGGCAGGACCGAGCGCTGCGGCAGTTGCTGGACCTGTGGCGGGACGAGTTCGGCGTGACCGTCGAAGAAGACAAACTGGCCGACCAGCCGTCCTGGCAGGAGGCGATCGCGATGGCCGGCCAGACGTCTGCGACCAGACCGCGTTTGTGAGGCCGAGATGATCCGATTACGCGGATGGTCCATGCTGGCGCTCGCGGCCGCCGGGCTGAGTCTGGCGGCCGGCGCCGGCTTGGGTCAGGAACCGGTCCTGCTGGAGCGGATCGTGGCGATCGTCGATGAGGAGATGATCCTGCAAAGCGATCTGGATCTGGCGCTGGAACTCTACCAGCTCGACCGGCAGCTGGCCGGGCAACCGCCGGAGCCGGCCACGCCGACATTGCGCCGCGAGATCCTGGACAGCCTGATCGAAAACAAGCTGATCATCGCCGCCGCGAAGCAGGCCGAAATGGTGGTCGAGGAAGACGAGATCGCGGCCCGGGTCGAAGAGCGCGTGCAGCAATTGGTGGCGCAATACGGGTCGCAAGCGGCGTTGGAACAGGCGTTGGCTGCTTCGAACCTCACCTTCGACGAATTCCGCTTCCGCTATGGCACCCAGTTGCGCAATCAGCAGTATCTGCGGTTGGTGGTCGGGCGCTTCATCAGGCCGGGGATCGAAGTCATGGCGAACGAGGTCGAAGCGTACTACCTCGACCACCTGGCGGAGATGCCGTCCGAGCCTGATAGCCTGACCCTGGCGGCGATCCTAGTGCGGGTGCAGCCATCGCTCGCTGCGCGCCGCGTTGTGCAGGCCAAGGTCGAAGAAGTGCAGCGGGCCTTGCAGGCCGGCCTCGATTTCGCCGACGTGGCGCGGCAGTACAGCGAGGGGCCGAACGCCCGGCGCGGCGGCCGGATCGGCGCGGTGCGCCCCGGTGATCTCTTCGACCGCGTTCTCGACGAGACGGTGCTGCAACTGAGCGTCGGTGCGGTCAGCCCTCCTGTTGTTTCGACGCGCGGCGTGCACGTCTTGCGCCTGGATCAAATCGAGAGCGACGGCGCCCGCGTCATCAGTCAGATTTTTTTTCCCATCGACATCGGCGAAGAGGACAAGGCCGCGGCCCGGAGTCGGATCGCTGCCGCCCGGGATCGCGTCCTCGGCGGCGAAGCGTTCAGCCTGGTCGCCGCGGAGGTGAGCGAGGATCCGGCCGCGGCCGCCGCCGGAGGGTTGCTCGGAACCTTCCAACTCGATGAACTCTCGCCCGCGTTTCAGGAGGTTCTCGCCGGGGCCACGGTCGGGCAGGTCACTGAACCGGTGCTCACGCAGGCGGGCTGGTACGTGTTCCATGTCCTCGAACGGCGCGAAGGGCATCGCTACACGTTTGCCGAACTCAAAGACGACTTGCGGCGCTATGTCGAGAACCAGAAGATCGAAATAGCGTTGGCGGCGTACGTTCAAGACCTCAAAAACCGCTTCTTCGTCGATATCAAGGATTGACGCACTACTGAATCTTGGCCAGGCTGAGGCTGACCGGCCGGTACCGCCGCGCGCCGGCATGATTCGTGCAGCGCCGCGTGAGCTTGCCGATAGGTTGATTCGTCTTGATCGCGACCCGGTGTGCTGCCGGTTGCCGCGGTTCGGGTCCTGGAGGCGACCTTGGCCGACATTGCGGTGAACCGCTGGGGGCCCCTCGATCCCCGTGTGATCATCGGGTTCTTTCATGTGCAGCTGCGGTATCGTGACCAGTTGGCCCTCGACGATGTCACGTTCTCGATCAGCAACGGCGAATTCGTATGCATCACCGGCCCCAGCGGCGCGGGCAAGAGCAGCATCCTGCGCCTGATCACGATGGATCTCTTCCCGACGCAGGGGCAGGTCGTCGTGCGGGGCATGGTCTCGACGCGGATGGGGCGCCGGCGGATTCCCCACCTGCGCCGCGAGATCGGCTTCGTGTTCCAGGATTTCCGCCTGCTCGAAGATCGCCGGGTGTACGACAACGTGGCGTTCGTGCAATTGGTCGTCGGCGCGCCGCAGGCTCAGGTCAAAAAGAACGTGATGCGGGTGCTGACGCAGGTCGGCCTCTGGGATAAGCGGGACCGCCTGCCACACGAACTATCCGGCGGCGAGCAGCAGCGGGTTGCGATCGCCCGGGCCATGGTCAACAGCCCGAAGATCCTGCTCGCCGACGAGCCGACCGGCAACCTGGACCCGGTGACTGCCCAGGAGATCATCGATTTGCTGTTCCGCATCAACGACGGTGGCACCTGCGTGATCTTCTCCACGCACGACCACGAGATCGTCAAGACGTTCGGCCAGCGGGTCATGGTGATCCAGGACGGCCGGTTGGTGTCGGACCAGGAACGGCGGATCCCCGAACGCGACCGCGCGCCGCGGCTCACCGAGCGCATGTACCAGCCGGGGCAAGACCATGCTTAGACGCGGGCAACTGGCGTATCTGGCGCGGGAGTCGCTGGCCGGTTTCTCCCGCCGCCGTCTGACCACCGGGGTCACGATCTTGATCATGGGGTCGGCGCTGCTGGTGCTGGCGCTATTCGTCCTGGTGGCCCTGAATCTGGGTATGATGCTCGAGCGGGCGCGCGCCGGCGTCGATGTCCGGGTCTTTCTGGTCGACGGGCTCGATGCCGAGCGGCAGGCGGCGCTGCAGCCGCCGTTTCTGGCGGTGCCGGGCGTGCAAGTTGCGCGCTATATCAGCAAGGAACAGGCACTCGCCGAATTGCAGCGGGAACTGGGCGACGAGGCCGGCCTTCTCGAGACGTTGCCCGAGAATCCTCTGCCGGCGTCGTACCACCTGGAACTCGCGCCGGGACACCGGGACGCCGACGCGGTCGCCCGCATCGCCGCTGATTTGCGCCGCTGGCCCGAGGTCGACGACGTCGTGTTCAGCCAGGTCTGGCTGGCGGCGCTCGAGAACTGGGCCGAGTTGTTTCGCTGGGGCAGTCTGATCGTGTCGCTGGTCGTGCTCGTCGCCGCGGTGTTCGTGATCAGCAACACCGTGCGCCTGACCATGGCCAGCTCGCGGCGCGTGATCGAGATCCAGATCCTGGTGGGCGCCACCGACGGTTTCGTGCGTTCGCCGTTTCTGATCGAAGGCATGCTACACGGGCTGTTCGCCGGCATCGTCGCGATGGGCGTGCTCGCCGGCGGGTTCCATCTCTTGTCGCTCCGGTTGGCCGGTCTGGAGTTCTTCTCGTTGGGTCAGGTCGCCGGTTTCGTACTCTTCTGCGTCCTTCTGGGGTTTCTCGGCAGCATGGCGGCGATCAGCCAATACCTGCGTCTGAGGAAAACCGCATGAACGCACGGTGGTTGGCGTCGATGATCCTCGCCGGCCATCTCGCCGCCGGCGGCCCGCCGACCGCAGCCGCCGCGGCGGCGGACCCACCCTTGCCTCTTTCCCGCGAAGTCGCTAGCAGCGCGGCCCAGTTGCAGGGGTTGCGCCAGCAGATCGCGGCAATTCGCGGCGAGTTGGACGAACTGCGCGATCGCCGCGAGGATGCCGACCGGGCCCTGGCGCAGGTGACCCGCGAAACGGGTCTCGTAAAGGAACTGCTGGCGGGACTCGACCAGCGCGAACGCATCCTGACTCTGCAACGGGACAGCCTGCAAGTGGATCTGGCGGCGCAGCGCGAAATCTTCGACGCGCGACGCCGCAACCTGGCCGCTCGGCTGCGCGCCATCTACAAACTCGGCCCTCAGCGCGACCTCGAACTGGTACTGACGTCGGAGAGTTTCTCGGCCTTGGTGGCGCGACTGAAGTTCAACGCCATGCTGGCCCGCCTCGATGCCAACCTCGTCGAACAGACCAGGCGCCAGGGACAGCGGATCGCGGCGGAGCAGCACCAGCTGCAGGCGGCGTTGGCGGGCATTTGGGAGGCGCGGGAAGAGGCTCGCCTGGAAAGCGAGCGCCTGCAACTGCTGGAGGCCGAACGCACGGCGCTGCTGCGCGAACTCACCCAAGAGCACGATCGAACCGCCTCCGAGTTGGCCCGCTTGCGGAGCCAGGCCCAGGATCTGACCAACCTGCTGGCGCGGTTCGAAGCGCAGCGGCAGCAGCAGGAACAGGCCGGCACGCTGCCGCCTTCATCCTGGACGCCCCTCGCCGACCAGCGCGGGAACCTGCCGTGGCCGGCGACCGGCAGCGTCGTGCGGGAGTACGGCCGGAACGTCCATCCGCGTTTCGGCACGGTGACCATGCACAACGGACTCGCCATCGCCGTCACCGCGGGCGCGCCGGTGCAGGCGGTCGCCGCCGGAACGGTCGAGTTCGCTGATCATTTGCCCGGATTCGGCCGCTGCGTTATTCTTGATCACGGCGCCGGCCACTACACACTTTACGGCAATCTGGCCCAGATCTTCGTGACTCGCGGCCGCCGGGTCGACGCCGGTCAGATCCTGGCGGAAATGGGCAACGACGGCGCCGACGGTCGTCCTGAGCTATACTTCGAGTTCCGCGAGGGCCGCGACGCTCGCAATCCGAGAGACTGGTTGCGCCCCCTGCGTTGAACCACCTTGCCGGCCCCTCAGCGCGGGAGACACCATTGCCCGAGCAGGTCTATCCCGGCAGCCGCGCCGTCGCCGACCGCCTGCACCGCGATCTTGCGGCTGGGCGAGTGGGTCAGCCGTATCTTTTCGTCGGCCCGGATGGCTGCGGCAAGGAGGTGACCGCGCTGGAGATTGCGCGGCTCGCTCAGTGCCGGCGACCGCAGACGTGCCGCCGCGGGGCGTTGTGTGAGAGTTGCCAGAAGGCCGTTACGTTCCAGCATCCGGACATCCGCTGGATCGGCCCGGCACCGGCCGCCCTCGAGGACGCCAAGAAGTCGCCAGAGGTCCGGGAGATCTTCGCCGCGAAGATCGAGGACGCGTTCTACCGTCCCGATTTCGCAGCCTCCAGCCAGATTCTTATCGGCAACCCCGACCAACCCGGCCCCTTGACCGTGCGCGGCCTGCTGCAATTCCTGCGGCGCCAGGCTTTCCAGAGTCCGTGGAAAATCGCCGTCGTCGCCGACGCCAACCGGCTCAACCTCGCCGCGGCGAACGCGTTGCTCAAGACACTCGAGGAGCCGCCGCCGCGCGCGATCATCATGCTGCTCGTCCCGAGTCTCGCCGGGGTCCTGCCGACCATCCTCTCGCGTTGCCAGCAGGTATCGTTCACCGCATACTCGGCGGCGGAACTCGAGACGTTGCTGGCGGATCTGCACCCGGAGGCTGACGCGGCGGTGCGGGCTGAAGCCGCGCGCCTTGCCGACGGCAACATCCGCAAGGCGTTGGGACTGCTGGATGCGGACAGCCAGGCGTTGCGGCGTTGGGTGGAGACGCTGTTCGACGCCCTCGCCGACCGCCGCTCGGACCGGGCGGTGCTTGCGGCGGAACAGTTGCATACCGGCACGGGACCGGGCTTGCCCGGCGGCGGCCACGATCTGGCCGCTCGCCGTCAACGAGCCCTGCAGGTCTGCGAGACGCTGGCCCTGTTGCTAGCCGAGACGGTGGCGTGCCGCGAGCGCGGTCCGCACTGGCAGCCGCGGGCGACGGCCGCGGCGGCGCTGGTGCGCCGGGCGGCGGCCCAGTGGGATACCGATGGACTCCTGCGCGCCATCGCCCGCGTCGAGCAAGCCAAACAGGATATCGACGGGAACTTCAACCTCGGCCTGGTGATGGCCGTGCTGCTGCAAGATCTGAGCGTGCATGCCTGAACGAAACGACACCGACCGCGCCAAACCTGCCCAGCGACGTGATGGCAGCCAGGAGCCAGCTACCGGCGCGGCGGCGGGCAGCGTGTCGCCGGCGGACGCGGACGGCCCGGTGGTCCTGGTGCGGTTCCACGAGCAGCGCAAGAGCTGTTATCACAACCGGTACGGCGTTGCGCTCCAGATCGGCCGGTACTGCCTCGTCGAAGCAGATCGCGGACGCGACCTCGGTCAGGTCGTCTACATGGGCTCTGGCCTGCCCGCCTGGCGGCAGGAAGCCGGGCGGCAGGGCGTACTGGCCCTCGCGACTGCGCAAGATCTCTTGCGACTGCCGGAGCTGCGGCGCGAGGAGCGGGACGCCTGGAGCATCTGCCAGCAGCGAATCGAGCAGCACGGGTTGCCGATGCATCTGGCCGGCGTCGAGCGTCGCTGGGACCGCAAGAAGCTGACGTTCTATTTCCTGGCGGCAGGCCGGATCGATTTCCGCGCCCTCGTGCGCGACCTGGCCGGCATCTTCCGCACGCGCATCGAGTTGCGGCAGATCGGTGTCCGCGACGAGGCTCGTCTCAAGGGCGGCCTCGGGATCTGCGGCCGCGTCTTCTGCTGCAGCTCCTTCCTCGGCGCGTTCGAGTCGGTGGGGCTGCGCATGGCGAAGGATCAGCAGTTGGCCCTCAATCAATCCAAATTATCGGGACCCTGTGGGCGCCTGCGGTGCTGCCTGGCTTACGAACACCAGACCTATCAAGAGGAACTGAAACGGATGCCGAAGCTCGGCAGCGTGGTTACCTGGCGCGACCGCAAGGGCAAGGTGCGCAAAATCGATCCGCTGCAGAACAAGGTCACGCTGCAATTCGCCGACGACGGGCACGAAATGGTCGAGGTCGCTGCAGCAGAACTCTGCTTCAGCGCGCCGGCCGCCGAACCGGACGCCGAGCAGGAGGCGGGCAATGACCACGACGCCGGCAACCGCGTGCCGCGTCCGCGCCGGCGTCGCGGCCGGCGCCGTCCCGTCCCGCCGCCTGGTACGCCGCCTGGTACGCCGCGCATGCCATGATCGATAGCCACGCGCATCTTTTCCGCCCGGAATTCGCGGCCGACCGCTCGGCCGTGTTCGAGCGCGCCCTGGCGGCGGGGATCGCCGGTGTTCTGAACGTCGGCTACGACCTGGCCAGCAGCGAGGCCGCCGTCGCGATGGGGCGCGACGATCGACGGTTCCTGGCCACGGTCGGTGTTCATCCACATAGCGCCGCCGAGGTGGCCGACCCGGCCGGCGGTATGACCGCGGCCGGGCGAGCCTTGCTGGCCGCGTTGCGCGACCTGGCCGCCGTCGGGCCGGTCGTGGCGATCGGCGAGGTCGGACTGGACTTCTACCGCGACCTTTCGCCGCGGCCGGCGCAACGGACTGCGTTCGAGGCACAGCTGGAACTTGCGGTCACGCTGGATCTGCCGGTGGTCCTGCATATCCGCGACGCTTATGCCGAGACGATCGCGCTGCTCGAGGAGGCCGGCGTACCGCCGCGCGGCGCGGTCCTGCACAGTTTCGCCGGAGACGGTGACCACGCCGCCTGGGCGATCGAACATGGCTGCCTGCTAGGGATCGGCGGACCGCTCACCTATCGCGGGAGCCGGCTGCCGGACGTGTTGCGCGATGCCAACGTGACCGCGGATGATGTCTTGCTCGAGACGGACGCGCCATGGTTGCCGCCGGTTCCGCAGCGGGGCCGGCGGAACGAGCCGGCTTTCCTAGTGCACACGCGAGAGGCGCTGGCCCGGATTCTGGACGTGGCACCCGCCGAATTGGCGGACCGGACAA
>Ga0334883_1002544_pt1 | contig 22118 bp, 9 predicted proteins | sample GraSluR1_MG_6_FD_207230 | JGI IMG/M metagenome (GOLD analysis project Ga0334883, IMG submission 207230) | Sludge microbial communities from methane-producing bioreactor in Wageningen University, Netherlands - Granular Sludge_09_05-R1 | ecosystem: Engineered > Bioreactor > Anaerobic > Unclassified...
ATGTGCGACCATTACACTCTGTTGTCATAAGACTGCTCCTTGTCTTTGGGATAACCTCCTTGTACAAACGACGTTATACCAAAAAGAGCAGTCTTTTTCAATTCATCGGTGAGAAATGCGGGTTAGAAGGCGACCTCGCACAAAAACTGGCTTGAAGAAAGGCCCACACGACTGTGCCCCGCCATGCCAAACGCCTGGTTGAAGAAGCCGTTGACGTGGCTACCTTGTAAACCCAGAAAGGGGAAAGCTTTGAGTAACTTACCTGACAAATTCTGGCACTGCTACGTCAAACTCCAAGGCAGCAGAACGTACGCCGTCGATAATGACCTCACCCTTGATCAGTTGCGGTCCCGCATCCTCACACCTTGGCATCAATCTACCCCGTTCACCGTCTGTGGGAAACTTGTCACCAAGGATAGCAAAATCGAAGAAATCAAGGTGACGCGTACACCGGAATCCCAGAGTGTCTTGGCCAGTCAATTTAATGCCAAGCAACGCGCCAATCATGTGTTGGATATGAGGACCGACAGACACTTGTTGCCCATCGCGCAGGGTCAGGATTTCACGAATGAGCTTCTCTTTGCAGGCAAAACGAACGGTGCTCCGGAGCCGGACACCGAGATGGTTGAACGGCTCTGTTGCCGCTTACCCAACGCAGCCCGTATCCTTCTCAGTCGGCAACGGAAGAACAAGAGTCCGTTTCTCATTGAGGATGAATACGACGTCCAGGATTTGCTCCATGCGCTACTCCGCGCTTACCTCAAGTATTCCGTCCAAGAAGACCCTCTCCCGAAAGTCGCTGGCACGAAGTCCGGTAGGGCAGACATTTCCATCGAAGAACTCGGTGTGCTTATCGAGGTGAAGTTTGTGCGTTCACCAGAGGACCAGAAGTCCATCTTCACGGACTTCTCCCAGGATCTCGTGCTCTACGCGGAGAATAGGATGCCGGTGTTCGCCGCCAAATACCAATCTATGTGGCTCAGCACACGGCTCTTTTCATAAGAGTGCCTTATCGCCTCAAGCCGATTGACGAACTGCGCTCGGACGCTCTCAAAGTTAACCGGCCACTCCTACCCCTCACAATTCAACACGATCCTCAGAATACTCCTTGCCCCTACTGCCGACCCAAGTCACCCCCCAATTATACCACCCCCCGCCCAAATAACAACAAATAAAGAACACCACCTCTACATCGCAACAGCCCACCCGGCCCCTGCCCACAACCCCGGCCGCCGCCGCCCCCATCTACTTGTCTACTTGACTGCTCAACTACTCCACTACTCCACTACTTCACTCCTCCACTCCTCTGCTAATTTCCTGGCTCCAAATCGCTCCCCCGCGCAAGAACCCTCACCAATCCGAAAAAAACACCCCCTTAAGAAAACTCCCGCGCAAAAAAGCACAAAAACGTGCACTTCTGCGCAAAAAAACACCCCCCTCTAACGCAAAAATACGCAAAAACAAGCACTTTCCGCCGCGTTTTGAGCCTCTTCGAGGGGTCAAAACCCCCCAAAAACCCACTCACGAAGGCCTTTTCGCCGTTTTCACCCCCATTTTCAGCTCAAAAACCCCCATTCCGCCCGGAGTCGTCAGAACGGCCTCCAGGTCGCTCGGAAGTTGGTCTTAGCCGCTGCTCCACAGCCAGTGCTCCAGAAAGATCACCAGGTCGCTCAAATCCACCACGTCAGAATCGGCTCCGTCAAGGTTCATATCTTCAGACCAATCCTCATTGGCATCATTCATCATCCAGTACCTGGCAAGGCGTCCCCAATCGGCGAGATCAACTCTGCCGCTGAGGTCGAAATCATAAGGTATTGTGCCCGGTTTGGGGGACGAAATCGCCCATGCGGCAGGATCGCTTCCGTTGGTATCGGTCCTGATGCGCCATAGTGAGCAGCCGGCTGGGGCGGCAGGCCATGGCGCCTTGCTGAAGTAGATCACTTCGTCGACGATTATCCAGGCGTCTACCTGTCCTTCATTGTCGAGTTGGGGCTTCTCCAGCGCGATGCGGCGGCCGAGTTGGGATAGTTGGCCATCAAAGGGGCCGAGTATCTGCACTGGCTGAACGCCGTAGAGGCCCTTGAAGTCGGCAATAGTGTCCTCGTCGGGTACGAAGGGCACGATCAGCAGGTGGCCGAATGCGGGTATTGACGCATGTTGCGGAAAGACGTAGTCGACACCTTCGAGACGCCAGCCGGCGTTTGCCTGGGCATCCCAGAGACTGGCTGGCTGGTCGGTCGGGTTGTACAGTTCGATATACTGAGGCGCTGCGTCGTCGGGATTGTACATCAGTTCGCTGATAATGACTCGGCTGAGTGGGGTGGTGTTGGGTGCGTCTCTGGAGGGCGCTGTTGAGTGCCAATACGGTGCGCCGTCAGGGCAGCGACCCAGCGAGATGTTCTCTTCCTGGCCTTTGAACCGGACGCAGTCCACCACTCGGTCCTGGCCGTTTCCGGGCAGGTACGACAGATAAATCTCTTCTCCGGATCTGCTGAGGCCGAAGTCGAACTGGTCGAAGCTTATGAAGCCTCTCGCCGGGACGACGGTTTCGGGGATGGTCCATCGCTGGAGCCGGGTGCTGTCGTCGCTGAGATACCAGTGGCCTGCACTGAGGGTAATATCACCGTCGGTGGGGTTGTACAACTCGATCCAGTCGTCTCCGCAAGCCATGAATTCGTTCAAGAGAATACCCGGCGGGGGCGCGGGATCAAGCCTTCCGGGGGAGCCGTGAATGAAGGTGCTGTCGCGCCAGTTGCCGCCGTATTCGAGGAGTCCGTTTTCGGCGGCGGCGACGACCCAATCGAGCGGTACGAGTGAGTGGCCGGAGCCGTCAGCGGCCAGCGGCCAGCCGCGGCTGTCCTTATACTCAAAGGACAGTATGGTGACTCCCCACTTGTCGGTGAAAGTGAGTCTTTCGCCGCTATTGGATAAGTTGCCCGAGTACCGTCCGGCGACATTCATGGCGCCGGCGTCGTATCGCGAAGCGAAAGCTTCGGGGTTGTTGACGATGAGTACGCAGTCGTCCGGAGCGAGAGACTTGACGGGGCTGTCGGCGAAGTCGAATAGCACGACATCATCCTGGACCATTCTGAGACCGCTTATGTCGAGCGTGTCGGGACCGCAATTGTACAATTCGATATACTCGTAATCAACGCCGCCGATAGGATTGTACATTACTTCCGTTACTCTCAGATAATCCCTCAGAGGACGTTCGAAGAGGGTGCTGGTGATCGTGATCGTCTGGCTGTATTTTAGATTGCCCTGAAAATCGTAAGCCTCGAACAGGAGGTTGTTTTCTCCGGGCTCAAGCGGCACCGTGGCAGTCCAGTGGAATACTTTGGCGGTGCCGGAGCCCGTACTCGTCCATGAGAGTTCAAGTGGGCGAGGCAGGCCGCGCAGCCAGACGTCCTTGACGTCGATCCAGCTTCTGCCGCTTATGACCGCATGAGGGGCGGCTACAGTGGATTGATAACCCGTTATGGCGAAAGGATAGGCCGGTGAGACCCGGTTGGCGATTTCATTGGCGAGATAATTGTTGCGCTGACCGATAAACGACAAGTGGCTGGCGAAAGGCTGGGCAGGCAAAAGAAGTCCGAGCTGGTCGGTCCATCGTTTCATGTAGGTCGTGTTGTATGAAGTATTGAGTACGTCGCGTACATGTCCATAGTAGAGGCGTTCGTAGGCTGGCATAGCTATGATTTGCGCAAGATCGCTGTTAGCCACAAGCGGGCGGGTGGCTGAATAGAAGGCATCCAGGTCGTGGGGGAAGTAGAGCGTTCTGCCGTCGGATGGCCGCACATAGAGCTGCATATTGTGCTGAGAGTTGTCGCCGCCATAGCTGTCGCCGGCGCCGCAGGCTACGGCTATGGCAAAGGCCCTGAGCCATTGATTCACGTCGATTATGCCAGCGACGCGCTCGTTGAAGTAGGAGCCGGTTGTTCCGAAGATGCGCGCGAAATTCATCAGGCCGCTGTAATCATCCTGGCGCCGGTTGTTCTTCTTGAGGAACTGCCAGCGATAGTTTTCCTTGTCGTCGCCGTAGTCGCGAATGGTCTTGCCGGTTACACCATCGGGCTGCGGCAACTTGTAATCCTGCGGGTCGCCCGATCGCGTGGTCAGAGGATAGTAGACGTACTCGTATTCATATACCTGTCCGTCGCCGCCGTTTTCGAACTGATCGTCGAGGAATACGGAGTTGAATCTTGCCAACTGAAGCTCCGCGGAGCCGGTGTGCTGTATGGCAGGGGCGATCACCCTGACGATATCGGTATACTTGGTCAGTTGGCAGCCGCCGGCGCGGTTCATGGCAATATTAATGAGCATTTCGCGCTGGCCGGGGGTTACTCCTTCGGAACGGTCAAGTGCGACGGTTCCGTGTACGCCTCCGAACAGGTTGTCTGCGGGGAAGCTGACGTTGAAGCCTACGTTGCCTGCTTCGTGGCGATGTCGCTGGCTGCTCTTGAGCCGCACGCCGGCGTCGTAGAATACATCGCTTTCATTGTAGATTACAGTTGCGCCGAGACGAGCATCGCTCATGAGGTTGATATTCGTGTGCATCCAGTTGTAGTCATCGGCAAGCATTACAATTCGGAAGTTGTTCAGGCCGTTATCGGCGGCGAGATTGTCGTTGACTTTGTACAGTGCGCGTGAGTCGGGGCCTTTTGGCGGGAACATGGAATTCTCACCGAGAGCGTCGACCGCCTGTACGTAGAACTGCACCACGGTCGAACTGCCCAGGGGGGGAATCTGCGCGGCATACAGGCCGTCGGGGCGCACGTTCATTGGCTGGCTTTGCCAGGCCTGGCCATCGGCACGCCACCGAAGCGTTACATCGATTACGCCGTCCGGATCGTGCGCAGCCACTGACACGGTTACAGGTTCACTGGCAGAAGGCACGGGCGGACTATGGCTCAGGCCCGAGAACGTGGGACCTATGTTTGGTTCGTAACGACTGTTGATCGCGCCGGGCGTTCCATTGCGGCTGGGCCTGTCGATGAGCACCGTTTTGGCGACGCGATTGAAATAGAGGCGGCTGTTAAGCTGGTTGGAGCCGGCTATCCATTTGGCCTTGAAGGAGACCTCGTACTGCCTGCCGTTGACTATACTTCGTCCGCCGGCGAGAGTTGTCTCAAGATGGTTGTGGAGATGCCCTGTCGTGCCGGTTGCAATGACCCTGAGCACCTTGTTGGCGGGATTGTCTGGATCGGGGATTACTTCGGTGCGGCCGTGGTTGCCGAGGATTCTCCATGTGTTTGCCGTGCCCGATTCAAACGTTCCGTTCTGAATGAGCTGGATGCTTGAGCCGTCCGGGTCTTCCAGGACACTAATATCATCAATCAGAATTTCACCGGCGTCGAGAAGGCCGAGAATGAACTCATGCCACTGACCGTCGGGACCGACGGCGCTGGGGGCGGCGGCTGCCCTGTATGTATATGTCTTCCAGGAGCTTCGGGCGCTTTCATCGCTTGCCATCCAGGCGGCGGCTTTGGAGTTGTCGGCATGTGGATTGCGAAGCTCCAGGCTGGCGTTGAAGCCGTCGGCATAACCGGGCCACGGTTTGGAGTCATAATAAAGTACTTCATCGGCTATATTCTTGCCGGCGTCGATAAGGACTATCCGCTCGCTGCTGTTGGAAAGCTTGCCGCTGAATTGGCCGACGATGCGCACATCCGGGTATTTGGCGGACAGTTCCATTACATCGTTGGCGATGACGATATACTCGCCGGGTTCGATGACGGCGTCCGACGGGAACTCATAATTGACTGCTTCCTGGAGCTTCCATCGGGATAGGCTGACCGGCTGGTCGCCCTTGTTGAAGAGCTCAATCCACTCTTCGGGTGATTCGCCGCCGTCGGCTGCCGGAGATATTTGTCGACGGATTTCCAGTTCAGGCAGGAATATCAAATCCGAACTTGTGATGCCGTGGTTCAATCCGTGTATCGCAAGAATGTTTTGACCTTCGACGAGGGCGTCCAAGTGTTCGGTGATGTCGAAGTATTCAAAGTCGATCGCCTCGTGTCCGGCATTTGCGCCCGAGTCCCAGCCGACGACGGCAGGCACGTGTGTGCTGCGAGCAACCTGGCGGCCGTTAATCCATGCGACAAATGCATCGTCATACAGCATCTTGAGGGCGAGTTCGTCGACGGTGTCAAGGTCTTCAACATCAAATGCAATTCGAATGTACACGCTTCTGTTCTTGTTATACATGTCGTCGTGCACATCCGTGCCGATCCAGGGGCCGTAATCGTTGCTTGCGTCCCTTTCGTATCCGATACCGGTTACCGAGCCGACGCCGCTGTTCCAGGCGGAGTCGTCGAAGGGTTCGTCTGTTCCGGTCCACGTTGTGCCGTACAGATCACCGGTCGGGACCCATGTGGCGGCCGCAGCGCCGGCCTGAAGAATCAGGCTTGTCTGGTATTCGGCAGGGCGACTTGGGACGTGCCCGTGATGGTACATTATTTCGTTTATTACGATATCATTGTTGAATGCGAAGCTGTTGGCAGCGGCGGGAGTGGGAACATCGGGATACTGCCACCTGCCCAGGGCCTCCGGGAAACGTGCGCGATGGGAGTTCTTCACGATCGCTGCGTCCAGAACCGCGGCCTTGTGCGGCGCATACAGGACAAGCCGGTCTTCGTCGGCAGGCCGAAAGCCCAGGGTTTGGCTGTCGATAACCAGGTAATCCCCTGCGTCAAGAGAAGTCGACGGCAGAGAGTACTCTCCGATTGTTGTGCCCAAACATACTATCGCACAGCCGGCAAGGTCGATTGTTTTGTCGTCATGGTTGACGAGCTCGACCCAGAAGTCCGTGTCGGTCGCAGCGGTTATTTCATTGAACGCAAGCCTGAGCGGCTCAACGAGCGGACTTGAACGTTCAACGGCGATCACAGCGGCGGCGAAGAGCACGTCGTCGTCCTGATCGGATTGGTGGACTTCCACTGCCAGCACGTTATTACCGTATATCATGTTGGACGCAGGTACTGAGATGTAACCGCTGGCCTGCGGTTCTGCAATGTCGCTGAGCGCTCGGGTCAGATAATTCACTGAGCCACCGGGCATGTTGCAGCGATGGACTTCCTGTCCGTTCAGGTAGAATACCGCGCCGTCGTCCACGAGATAGTTGAGTTCAAGGGTAATCGACGACTGGATGTCGCCGTCGTAGGCGAATGTCTTTCTGAAATAATGTGTTACCGGTCCCCGGTTTACCTGTGTGTTGCCCATTACAGGTATGGCGGTGCCGGCGATGTTAATCCGAAGCCCCATAGGGTTGGGCGAAGTATCCCAGTTGCGAAACACGAAGTCAATCTGGTTAATGCCCGCAACAAAACCGCTGCTGATCGTGAACGGCCCACTGAAGGCATTGTGGCCTACGGCGGCTATTCCGGTGCTCAGGCCGTTGATTCTGACGTCGAGAAGCTCATTATCCACGGCCACCGTCAAGCTAAGACTGGCGGTGTCCGCAAGCCAGCCGGTCAGGTCGAAAGTAGTGCTGAATGAGTAATTGCCTCCGGGCTGATTGTCGGTTCCCTGTGCCGAAAGGCCAATCCACATTGACGCGGCGTCGTTCGGCGCCCACGCGGGATGGTTCTGCATAACCGTCAAAGGCGCGCCACTGGAGGTAATGAAGTAATGGGGGTCCGTCTGGCCGGGGGCCAGGACGCCCCCGTTTGCTGCGCAGCCGGTGCTGTAGACGGTGGTTATGGGCGTCGGCGTGTCGCCGGTTACCTCCTGGCCGGAGTGAAAAGCCGCGGGTCCGACCTTCCATGAAGAGTCATTATAGCCCAGATAACGCCATAATGTACCATTGTTGCCGCCCGTGTCATCGAATCGCCAGGTATCGTTCAAACCGATAAGGTCGCGTCTGGCTGGCTTGATGTGATCGTCCGGGAAGTTGGCCTTGCCCGGGGTACCGCCGCTCTGAGGGCTCCAGGTCCAATTTGACGGCGATGCAGAAAAGGTATTCGGTTTCTTTTTGGCAAGTGTGGCGCCTGAGCCGTCCGGGGCGACCGGCCAATCGCCGGCGTCGGCGTAATCAATTGCGTCCATGAGGCGGTTGTCGTTATTGTACAAAGTCAGACGTTCGCCTGAATTGGAGAGCTTACCTGTAAACGGTCCAAAAACCTGATTCGGATTTGTCGATTGAGCGAGTACGGCGGGCAAATCGGTTACGACGATGTATCCGCGAGCCGGAACGACAGTCCCCTCCGGGAAAACATACTGCACACCATCTCGGAGCGACCATTTGGAGATGTCGATGTCTATGGCGAAGAGGTTATGCAGCTCGATCCATTCGGCGTCTTCATCCGAGGCCGGATGGTACATGATCTCGTTGAAGACGAGGGCGGTGTCGGCTGCCCTGACGGCCGCAAAAGGCAGTGCCGCCGCCATGAGGATGACAGCAGACGCCGTACAGCGAATGTCAATCATAGATGCTCCTCTGATTAAACCCCTATTATAGCAAATCAGGGCGTCTATTTCAAATGCGCATCATCTCAGGGGAGTTTAAAGACTGGAAAAGTTTTTTGTTCAAGGAGGGCACATTTGTTAGAATGAACGGTTGCAAGCGGCGGCTGATCATTCTATAATAGTTAATTGTGTCCTTTGCGGTCATAACAGGACTGAAACAGGCGACTACAGGAAGGTCGTGGTCGTTGGCAATGTGTCTGCGGCCATGTGTTGCAGGCGTGACCGGCCGTCAGGAGAAGGGTTTTGGAGTGTGAGGATTGTTGAGCAAGTCGAATTTCCGCTATTTCAACTACGCCAGTGTCTGCTTACGGGCCTTTAGAAAAGCTTCAGATTTAGTTATTGGAGGAATTGACATGAGTAATTGTCGAACAGTGATGTTGCTTCTTGTGGCGCAGATGGCGTTCATCTCGTCAGTTGGAGCTGCTCCTTTGGAAACCATTGTATATCAGGATGGTTTCACCGTCGATGGCGTCGAGCGACAATACGGCGAGATCCTGAACCTTACTACTATTGAGGGTTCACTTCTGAAATGGATTGCGCCGGGCAGCATGGTGTTTGCCGACATTAACGGCGAAGATGTTGTGTATGCCGCTTCGAGGAATGGTGCTTCGGCGGTCATAAACGCCGACCTTTCGCTCGTGGGAGGCGTGGTGAAGGTCGAGGCGGATGTGATGCCGCTGGGCAACAGGGCAGATGACACGACGCGGGGTGACTGGGTGGCAATCGGCTTCCAACCCGGGCAAGCATCGACAGGGCATGGCGGGGCCGGTTTGTGGATGCTGTTTCGGGGCAACGGCGGCTACCAGATCTTCCGGACGGGTACGCAGAACCTGTTGGCCGATGGGGCGATTGCCGGGTACGTGCAGGGTCAGGTTGCGAATATCAGCATTACCTATGATTCCGAGAGCAAGGTGGCGGTTTTTGCGGTCGACGATCAGGTTATTCATACTCGTGATCTTACGGACACGGATTTTGTGGATGCCGCGAAACGGCCGTTCATCATCACTTATGATGCTGCTCAGTGGTTCGACAATTTCACGGTTTCGATGGAGGGCGGAGTGCTGCCCGTTGTGATCGCTCAGCAGTATCCGGCCAACAACGCCGTGCAGGTCGCCGTGAACGCGGAACTTGCCTGGGCGCCGGTATTTCCGCTGGTGAATGATTTGACTTTCGATGTTTACATGGATCCGAACGAGGCAAGGGTTGCCGGCCTCGATCCGTCGGTTCTTGTGAGTGCGCAGCAGGCGGGCTTGACCTATGCGCCTCAACTGGATTATGAGACGACGTACTACTGGCGCGTCGTGCCGTACATCGACGGCGAGCCGAATCAGCCGACGGCGGTTCACAGTTTCCTAACCGAGTATGAGGTTCAGAAATGGTCGCACTTGGCCTGGCAGAGTGACGAGGACCTTGACCTGAGCCTTGGCAAGATATACACCCATAAGGTGAAGTTCAATGCCGCGGGGGAGACATTTTCCACTCGCGTGCTTGGAGTCATATTTGAAAACGATACAAATCGTTCGGGGGCCAATTGGGCACTGAGCGGTGCGCCAAATGTGTTTAACGACCCGTCGAGATTTGCCGGCAGCGGCGCAGGTTTGGCGCTTACAAACCGGTTTTTCTATGGGGACCCGGCCACATTGACGCTGAGCGGGCTGACTCCGGGAGTGCTGTATCGTACCACCCTTTACACGCACAGTTGGGGCGATCCCGGCACACGCGTCGTGGGGATTACCGCCAGCGACGACGGCAAGCTCAACATGCTGGACGAAAACATGGATGGCGGGCACAACGGGCGGTTGTTCATGTATACCTACACTGCGCCGGCTTCGGGAGAATTGACGTTGCAGTTTAACGCTGTCGTTCCCGCCAACTCATGGCATCACTATGCTTTCAGCAACGAAGTTGTAGCGGATATTTACCTTGATCCATCTGTCGTGCCCGAATCGGCGGTGCCGAGCGACATGGAATTGAGTTGGCAGTTGAACGGGTACGTGGCCGATCCCAGTTACCAGCTTTACGTCGCAACGGACGCGGGCTTCCAGGACCTTGTGGTCAGTGTCGAGTTGGAGGACAATGCATATCCTGTCAGTCTTGCGGCGAACGAGAACTACTACTGGATGGTAGTGGTCAAGGACGGCGGCGTGGCGGTGCATCAGAGCCCGGTTTGGGATTTCACGACCAAATGGTCTGAATCGACCTGGATGACGGATGCGGATCTGGACATCAGTGCGGGCAAGACGTATACGCACAAGGTTAAGTTCAATGCGATCAGCGAAGCGATTCCCACGACGGTGAAGGGCGTCAAGTTCGAGAGCGATACAAATCGCTCGGGCAGCAACTGGTCGCTGGTCGGCGCTCCGAATGCCCATACCGGCACTGTGTTCACGGGCAGCGGCGAAGGCGCCGTTTTGAATACACGGTTCTATTACGCTCACCCTGCCACGTTGACCCTGACGGGACTTGAGCCCGGCGTGGATTATCGCACCACCCTTTATACTCACGGCTGGGGCGGCAGCGGAGAACGTGTGGTGAGGATTACCACGAGCGACGACGGCGTGGGTACTTTGCTGGATGAAAACGCCGGCGGCAATGGCGTTGGACGTTTGTTCATGTACACGTATACCGCACCGCAGTCGGGGACTCTGGTCCTCGAGTTCCAGCAGATCGCCAATGCATCCTGGCATCATTACAGTTTCAGCAACGAGATCGTACCAGACATTTACCTTGATCCGTCGCCGCTGCCCGATACACAGGTGCAGGCGCAACTGGATTTGAACTGGGTACTGCATGGTGAGGTCAGCAATCCATCGTACAATGTCTACGTGGCCACGGACCCGAACATGGTGAACAAGGTTGTCCAGGCTTCGTTGACCGGTACGACTCACCCTGTCAGCCTTAATACTGAGGTGAAGTACTACTGGATGGTCGAGGTGGTTGAGGACGGCGCCGCGGTGGTTCACAGCAGCCCTGTCTGGACTTTTGTGACGTCTCCGCCGCCTGACGCCGAGAAGGTGCTGGAGTGGACGATGGACGAGACGAGCGGACCTATTGTCTACCAGACCGGCAGCAGCGAAGATGCCGATGGGACTCTGATGGGCTTTAATGACCCGAACGCGTCGTCGATGTTTGTCACGGGGCTTGTAGGTAATGCCCTGCTTCTTAACGGCACCTCTCAGTATGTGGACGTAAGTAACGCATATCCGTACATGCCTACAGCCGATGAACAGTCCTTTGCGGTCTCGGCGTATTTCCGCACGTACAAGCCTTATGGGCCAATCTTCTCCATGCGGAATTCCGAGACGGGCACACCGTTGATCGATATCACGATCGGCCACGACGGGGCTTACGAATCGCCCGGACGGGTACGGATGCTTGCTCGCGACGACAACAATAATCTCAGCCCGGCCAGGGATTCCGGCATTACTGTGAACGACGGCAGGTGGCACAGCCTGGTCGTGATGAGAGCGCTGGGCACATGGGTCATGTATGTTGATGGCGTCGAACGTGCCCGTATGAGCGGTGTTGCCACGGGTCCGGTTACGCTGGACTGGTTGGCGATCGGGGCCGAGAAGAGATGGGTATTGGACAGCTATGGAAGCTGGAACGGAACCCGTCCTGAAATCCGCTACTTCGAAGGTATGTTGGACGAAGTCTGCATCTGGGCCGGCGAAATGCAGCCCCATCAGATACAGGCGCATGCTTCGGTTGTTCCTCCGGCGGGCGACCTGGATTATGATCTCAAGACGGACGGCGGCGACCTCCGAATCCTGAGCGAGAACTGGCTGAGCGATTCTTACACGCCCGTTCAACCCTCGCCGTTGGTTCTGGAGGATATGGAGTCGTACAATGCCGCCGACCCGAACAGTCATACCTGGTATTGGGAGGCTCTGGAAGGCGTATCTCTCGAGTCGGTATACGGCAACGTAGACACCGCACCGGGCGTCGGACTGTCGGTCAATTCGATACAGAACGATGGTCTGTACGGTCAGGTCCTGCAGTGGGATTATGACTTCCAGGGGCAGACTAACGTCATCCAGCGGTTCTGGCTGCGTGATCGTCGGGTCGATCTGGCAGCGTATGACCAGATCAGCATTCGCGTCAAGAAGCTGCCGGGCAGCACGGGCGAGTGGTTCTATTTCGATTTCCATGACGGTCGCGGTCTTGCAGATCCTACTCAGGGGATCTATCCGTGGGTGCTCGCCCGGATAGGCCGGGTAATCCTGCCTCTTGCTAACGTCCCGGAAGGCGAGTGGGTGACGCTGCAAGCCGATATTCCCGGCGGTTTCGACAGCGGTCGTCCCAAGGAATTCCATGACCTCTACGAGATAAGCATTGGCATCTCCATGGGCGCCTCGGGGACGACGGGCGGAATGCTGATTGACGAGATTACATTGACCGACGGAACCCCTGACTGCTTCCGGGTGGTCGGTGAACTGCTGCCGGATCTCAACGGCGATTGCATCGTGAATATCAAAGACTTAGCCCTGATGGCTGAGGATTGGCTTACGGGGCGTTAATCCTGTTTTGATTTGCAACGGGGGACGGGCACCGAAGTCCGTCCCCTTTTTTTCTGCCAAGACAGTTGCGGTGGAGGTTTTTAAAGCAATCTTCCGTCTCTGTCTTGCCTGCTGCGCATTACCCGGGTTCGGGATTGCTCTTCCAATGTCTTTGCATTCGCCAGCGGAATTTGGTTTAATTGTCTTATGGAGCGCCCGATCATCGGGGCTCCGGGACGGAACTTCTAACCCTGGAGGTGCAGTACTATGAATGGTTGTGCAGTTACTCGGCGGCTTTTCCTTGGGTTTGCGGCAGGCGCCGCCGCCGGTCCTCGGGTCTTGTTTGCCCAGAGACCGGAAGAACTTCGGCTGATCGAGGCGGCCGTTCCGCAGCGCGCCGTCGTTGCGGCGCGGCGCAAACGCCGTCTGCTGATCTTCGATCTGAACGTGGGCTACGGCGGCCACGGATCGATCGCGACGGCGAACAAGGCGTTTGAGCTGATGGGCAAAAAGACCGGGGCGTTCGAGACGGTGATCAGCAGGGATCCGTCGGTCTTCGAGCGGCAGAGCCTGGGGCGGTTCGATGCGGTGTTTTTCAACAATACCGTGGGCAACCTTTTTGAAGATACCGCGCTTCGACGTAATCTGGTCGAGTTCGTTTACGCCGGCGGCGGACTGATGGGCGTGCACGGGACCTCAGTGGCGTTTACCTGGTGGCCGGGCGCGCACGAGGACTGGCCGGAATTCGGTATCATGCTGGGCGCACGGGGGGCGAATCATCGTGAAAGCACCGAACACGTGTTTATCAAGCTGGACGATCCGGACCATCCCATCAACCAGTTCTTCGATCCGGCGGGCTTTGAATATCGCGACGAATACTTCAGGTTCCATGAGGTTTATTCTCGCGACCGAGTTCGCGTGCTGATGAGCATCGATACCGCCAGGTCGAAGTTCGAGGGGCGACAGTTGGGCAATTGCATCCGCGCCGACGACGATTATGCATTGGCCTGGGTCCGCCGATACGGGCGGGGGCGGGTGTTCTATTCGACAATTGCGCACAATCCTTACGTCTTCTGGGACGGCAATATGCTGCGGTTCTATCTTGCCGCGGCACAGTTCGTTCTGGGCGACCTCGACGCGCCGACGATTGCAAGCGCAAGATTGACACCGGCGATCCGCGCACAGGAGAAACTCGGCTGGCGATTGGGTGTCGAAGCGTACACTTTCCACAGATACACTCTGTTCGAGACGATCGACAAGACCGCCGAACTGGGGCTGCCGTTTGTCGGCGGCCTTAGTTTCCAGAAAGTCGGCGGGGGCATCGACAAGAACCTCGAACCGGGCCTGGCGGACGCCGAACTGGAGGCGATCCGGTTGAAGCTGGACTCCGCCGGAGTGAGCATGCTGACGTACTACTTCCATGACATACCAGGCGATGAGGCGGGCTGCCGCAGCGTTTTCGAGTTTGCGCGGAAGATCGGCATCGAAACGTTCATGTCCGAGCCGAAGCTCGAAGCGCTCGATACTATCGAGAAGTTCTGCGACGAGTACGACATCAACGTCGCGTTGCACAATCACGGACCCGACCAGTCGCCGCATTACTGGCGCCCGGAAGGCGTGCTGAAAGCCTGCCGGGGGCGCAGCAAACGCATCGGCGCCTGCGGCGACGTGGGCTACTGGATGCGAGCCGGGATCGATCCGATCGGGGCCGTGCGACTGCTCAAGGACCGGCTAATTACAATCCAGATGCATGACCTGCACGACCGTGGGCCTGACGGATATGACGTGCCGTGGGGGACTGGTGTCGCAAAGGTGACAGAACTTATCGAGGAGATTCACCGTCTTGGTATCGAGCCGACCATGTTTGGGCTGGAATACTCCCGCGACTGGTTTGAGTCGATGCCGAAGGTCGCCCAGTGCATAGAATTCTTCAATAAGGTGAGCGTGCGGCTGGCGGCCAAAGGATAAGGGGCGCTGCGGACAATGCTGCGGCCATTTGCTTACAAAACCAGGGGCCTGGCCGGTAATCCGGCAGGCCCCTTCAGTTACTTCATCAAGATTTCGGAGCGGGCTGCATCACCCGTGACCTGATAAATAACGTGTTGCTGTTACTCGCACACCGGCCCTCCGCAAGTCAGCCAGGTGTCTGCGACAATCGCCAGATCGGTGACGTCGACCTTGCAGTCGCCGTTCACGTCGCCTGCCGGATATGCCGTGCAGGGCAGATCGACGTCCACTCCGTCAGGACCCGCCTGGTAATGCGATAATCGCTATAACGACCAGCAGTTCTATAAGAGTGAACGCCCGCTTTTTCATTAGTCGCCTCCACTTGCGTTGCGCGAATTCTATATGATTTGCGAATTTGCGCAGCCGCTTCGACAACTAAACACTAACCTGCTCGCAGTTTTTCCGCAAGGCCAAATTGCGTTTTTCTTTAACCATTTCGCGAACGCGTCCGCGCCAAGCCTATGGTAGCGGAGCGACGTACGGCCAGCCGTTTTCCCACAGCAGGGGGGAAATCTTCAGCTCCGCACGACCGGTTCGTCCGTGGTAGGCGTGAAAAATGAGGTAGTCGCCCCAGCCGTCCTGCAGCACCGCGCAGTGCCCCGGGCCTTTCCAGTTGTCTGTGGTTGCCTCGATCACAAGTGTCCCGCCGCCTTTAAGCATGGGGCTGCCGCCGCGATCCTCGTATGGCCCGGTGATCTGTGGTGACCTGCCGACCATGACCTTGTAGGTGCTGTCGACGCCGCGACAGCAGACGTCGAACGAAACGAACAGATACCAGTACGCCTCGTTGCGAACGATAAAAGGCGCCTCAACCGCCCCGTTTGCCCCGCCAGATCCTCTCGGGCGGCTGGCCAGGGCATACAATTTGGTGTCCTCGCTTGACAGTTTACCCGTGTTGGGATCAATGCGTCGCATCTTTATGCCGCCCCAGAAACTGCCGAAAGACATCCAGACCTTGCCGTCCTCTTCGATGGTTATGTTGGCGTCGATGGCGTTCCAGTCATCCCTTCCTTGCACCGAGCGGATGACGATGCCTTGATCGGTCCATTTGTAATCGGGGCTGGCGGGGTCGAACGTCCTGTTCGTCGCAAGGCCGATGGCGGAGCTGTTCCGCCCGAACGTCGATGCCGAGTAGTAAAGATGATACCTGCCGTTGAAGAATGATATGTCAGGCGCCCAGAGCCCGCGAACGCCGGGTATTTCATCTGTCGCCCATCCTGGAATGGTCTCGAAAACCTCACTGCAACGCTCCCAACGAAGCAAATCGTTTGAACGGCGAATCGGCAGGACTCCGCCGCGTCTGCCGCCGCCGGTCGAGATTATGTAGAAGGTTTGACCCTCGCGGATGATCGCGGGATCGTGGACCTGCAGATCGCCCTGGAGGTTGAGCATTCGAAGCCCTGGATATTCTAAGTCTGCCTTGCACAATGGGTTAAACACGCCTGCCAATGCCAGCAGTGTGCCGATCAAACACGTTTTTGGCGCCATTACCTTCTCCTGTGTTATTACAAGCTACAGAATAACACATGCAGGGACGTTTTCAAACCTATGTGCCCGTGGTATAATAGAGCCATAGTGGCGGATTTGGTTGCGACTTGTTGAAGTAAGTCCTTATTCTGTTGGGGTTTGAGGAGATCGCCGTGAGTGAGCAGGGGCATTCGCCGGACATCGAAAAATGGGTGAAGCTGATTCGGGCTGATGGGGTGGGGCCTAAGGCTTTTGCCCGGCTTTTGAAGCAGTTTGGGGGTTTTGATGGGGTTTTCGGGGCTTCGGTGGCGGAGCTTACGAAGGTCAAGGGCATTGGGGTACAGACGGCGGAACGGATTCGGAGGAGTCTTGGCAAGTTCAATGTTGACAAGGAGTTGGAGCTTGCGGATAAGCTTGGCGTTACGTTGATTCATGCGGGTGATAAGCGGTATCCGGCGGCTTTGCGGGTGATTTATGACCCTCCTCCTGTGCTGTATGTAAAGGGTTTTTTGGAGCGTGGGGACGGTTTGGCGGTGGCGATAGTCGGGTCTCGGCGCTGCAGCGGGTATGGTGAGGAGCAGGCATCGAGATTTGCGCATGTGCTTGCTTCAGCAGGGTTTACGGTTGTTAGCGGAGGTGCGAGGGGGGTGGACACTTCCGCCCACAGGGGTGCTCTGATGGGGGGCGGAAGGACGATTTCTGTTCAAGGTTGTGGTCTTTTTTTCGATTTTCCGCTGGAAAATGCCCCTCTTTTTCAAAAAATTGCTCGAAACGGCGCCTGTATCAGCGAATTACCTCTTGAAATTGAGGCTTTTTCCGAGAATTTTCCCGCTCGGAACCGGATCATTGCAGGATTGTGCATGGCGGTGCTCGTGATTGAGGCATCTGAGAGGAGCGGTGCGCTTCTGACTGCGCAGGCGGCGTTGGAGTACGGGCGCGAGGTGATGGCGGTGCCGGGGAAGATCGACTCGCCGCTGAGCGCGGGTTCGCACCAGTTGATAAAGCAGGGGGCGCGGCTGGTGGATTGCGTTGAGGATGTGATGGATGCGCTGGGTCATATCGGTGAGGGGCTAAAGGAGCATGTGGCTGCCGTTGAGGGGGAGGCGGAGATGCCGTTGTTCGATGCGGCGAGGATGAATCTTTCGGAGGGGGAGCGGGCGGTCCTGGAGTCTTTGGATGGGGAGGCGCGGCACGTAGAGGAGATTATCGCGGCGACGGGATTAGGGGCGGGGGTGGTCAATTCGGGTCTGGTGGGGCTGCGGCTGAAGGGGCTGGTTAAGCAGTTGCCTGGGAGTCTGTTTGTGAGGGTGGGGAAGCAGGCGAGCAGGTGAGCAGTCGATGCAATCGAGCAGGCGGCGCTGGCCGGGCGCGAGGGGTGGGGGTGTCCTGGGGTAAAATTGTTCGGGTTTGTTCCGTAAATATGTTGACGGGGGGATGCTTGTTTGTTTATAATTGGGGATGGTGAAGAGGGTGTTTTTTGTTTTGGTGAGTGAGGGGCTCTTGGAGGGATCAGAGGGCTGCGGAAGTTTTTTTTGATTTTGCGGGATTTTTCGCATCACGTTTTTTTGAAACAGTGCACTTATAGGGGAGGGGAGATGGCAGGCGGGTGTGTCCCGCGGTGAGCGGGTTGCGCAAGTTTTTTTGGCTGGTGGAAAAATGTGGTTGACGGGATTTGGATAAGGTGGTAGTATAAGATTGAGAAAAGTTAATACTTGAAAGTCCACGGACTTTTGGCGTCTCAACTCGAACCGCCAGTTTTTCTTTCCCAGAGACGTGCAATTGTCGGTGCCCCAAGTCGGGGCATCGCTTGCACGTGTTCTGGGAGGGCCCTGGCGGGCCTGAGTTGGGCGCGTTGTGGCGGTGCTCCTTTTTATTTTAGGAGGCCGGAAACTGCAATCGGGGAACAGTTTTTGGAAAGGGGAAGTCATGGAGCGTATGGAGAGTAGAGGGGCCAGGTTGGTTTGTGGGGGATGGAGGCATCGAGGCGGGGCAATGAAGAGGGGTGTGCCGGGTTTTCTGCAGAGAGGGGCAGCGAAGAAAGTGATCTTTGGTCTCGGCGTTGTAGCGATTACGACTGTTTGCACTTTCGCGGCGACCGATGTGCTCCTTTTGATCGACAGTTCAAGCAGTATGGGAGGTCTTAGCGCTTTCCAGGAGGCTTTCAACGGCATCCTTGTGGCCGTTGACGCCAACGTACCCTGTTCGGAGTATGTGAGATTTGCGGTGGCCGACTACAGGAACTACGACGATGGCGGCAACTACCAGACTTATGGGGTGAATCTGGTACAGCCATTCACTTCTCTCCTGGCAGCGGTGTCTGCAATGAACGGGCTGACCGCGGATGGGGGAGGAGATGGACCTGAGAGCCAGTTGAAAGCGATGGTCACCATCGCGGAGAACTGGACCACCACCGCTGGAGACATTGGCTTTGGGGGCCGCGCCAACGCCCAAAGGATTATTATCTGGGGCGGCGACGCCCACGGCCACACTGCCGACGACCTTCCAGCCGGTTATTATCCCACGCTCGACGAGACCATCGACGCATTAACGGCTCAGAGGATCATGGTGTTCGCCCTCAATTCACTGGACAATGATCATGGCCTGAATGAGCCTTACGGCGACCCCGCGCGTCAGCAAGCCGGCGAAATCACCGAGGCGACAGGCGGTTTGCTTTTCAATAACGTCGGGTCAGGCAGCACCGAGATCGAAGATGCCATTGTCGCGGCGATTACGTGTTTCGAAAAGTATGACGACGTGGACGAGGAGGATTGCAGGTCGCCCGAAGATACAATCACCTATACACTCTGGTGGAATAATTTCGGTGGCACAACAATTAAAGACGCCTATATCATCGATTACCTGCCGCCCCAGGTTTCGTACCCTGACGGATCGTGGCAGTTCGGCTACGACCCCAACGCACAGCCGCCGATAGTCCTGTATCAGCCTGATCCGGGATACGACGCCGAACAGCACGCGATTGTATATCCGCTCGGTGACATCGACCCAAACACGTCAGGCTTCATAGAAATAGAAGTGGTCGTAAATGAAGGCGCGGCGCCGGGGATGCTTCTTCACAACGTGGCCGAGCTGCGCCACCTCGTTTACGACGCCAACGGGCTCAATCCAGTCGACACCCTGGCGGGCGTGGCGAGCGAGGATACGCTGGTGTGCTGCTGGGAGACCGAGGGGATAATGTACGTCGACGCCCAGGCCGATGGCGGCAACACGGGCATGGATTGGCACAATGCCTATGTCGACTTGCAGGATGCACTTGCCCGCGCCCGCACGTGCCCGCAGGATTACATGGTCTATATAGCGGAAGGAGAATACAGCCCCGGCAGCACCGAGCCGAACGCCTTCGAGATCGTCGAGAATATGCAGCTTTATGGCGGCTTCCCGACTGGAGGCTGCGACTTCGCCGCCCGCAATCCGGAAAGATACAAAACCATCCTGACCGCCCGCATCGACGAAACCCACCGAAACGACACAGTAGTCATAATGGCCCACAACACGCTGCTTTCCGGCCTCACAATCGCCGACGCAGGCATATACGGCGTCTACGGCAACGGCGTCGACTTCTCGTTAGTGAGCGTCGTGATACAGAACAGCGCCGGCTACGGCCTGCGGGCAATAGAAGGAAACGTGGACCTTAAATGGTGCAGGTTGATGGCGAGCGAGCTGGACGGCATCCTCCACGAAGGCGAAGGCTATACATTGACGGTCGAAAACACCTGGGTCCGCCAGAGCGGCGGATACGGGCTACGATGTATCAACTCCACCCCTGTAGTAAGGAACTCGATTATATCGGAATCAGATTTCAGCGAGTTGGGAAACGCGGGGCTGCGCTTGGTTAATCCAACCTATTCGCCCGTTCTCCAGAACGTCACTGTGGCGCACAACCGCGCAGTTGGCCTGTCGCTGGCCGGAACGAACCTGCCCGTGCTGGATAATCTGATTGTGTATCATAATAACGGCGGCGGCGATCAGTTTTCAGGATTCGGGCGGGAACTTTTCTACTACAGTTGCGTCTATGACCCCAATGATCCGAACGGCGTGGATTTGTCTCTGAATGAAAACTTCACGTTCAGTGCCGATCCGCAGTTGGCTTATTTCGACCCCAACAATGTCCGGATAGCTCCGGTATCGCCGTGCAGGGATGCCGGTAACCCGCTCTTGAACTACGATAGTCAAGTGGACATGGACGGCCGCGTTCGCGTTATGGAAGCGACTGCGGATATGGGCGCCTATGAGGTCAACTTGTTCGACTTGGATGTGGACGGGCGGGTTAACCTGTATGAGTTCGGGGTATTGGCTTCGGTGTGGCGGGCGCACGACCCTGAAGACCCCCAGAGTGCCGGCGTACCGGCTGAGAACCTCGCGCTGTGGAATTCCGATGCGGAAAAATGTAACTTCGCAAACACCGGCTACAGCGAGTACGCAATCGACTTCGCTGACTTGGCGGCCTTTGTCGAGGGTGCGCCGTGGCCTTTGCCAGGCGGCCTGCCCCAAGAAGGTGGGTCTGTTGAGATGATGATGGGCGGCGGAGAAGGCATGTTGCTGACCGGCTTGGAAACTACATCTCTTGTAATACAAGCCGTTCCGAAAGGGTCAACATCGGAGCGGTTGGCCGACCTGGTCAACATTGTCGGGCAGCTTGAAACGATTTGGCTTGCGGACCCCAGTATCCAGCAGGAGATCGACGGCGGCGACTGGCAGCAGTTCATGGAGGCACTTTACGGGAATCTCATCGAAGTGTACATGAGCAGCCAGATTGAATAAGCAGTTGACTTAAGGGCGCAACTGGTGTATAATATCCTTGTTGCAAGGAGACGTATATGAAGATATTCAGTCTGTTGTTGTGGGTTGCTTGTTGCATCTTCCCGGCCTATGGGGGTTATGCTGACGGCCTGATTTCCGCCGGAGAGTACGAAGAACTTGTAGACTGGATTAGCGGCACCCTTATTGTCGATGGGGGGGGGGCGAACACCATCTTGGCATGGAACTCGAGCCGTGTTGAGGTGCGGTCAACGACGCCGTTCCTCGGGCAGCCGCACCCAAGCGGGATAACCGACCTTGTGCTTTGGCACGATAGTCGCCTCGATTATTACGGCGGCGAGACAGAGGAACTGGTGGTAAAGATGAACGCCACAGCTCATCTTTACGGCGGGCGCATTGATGGTATCACCAGCTCTCAATACACCCAATACGACCCGACGAAGCACATATTCATCTATGCGCAGGAAGACTGGTCGTGGAAGTATGAGAACGACAAGATTAGGGGCATCACGGGCCTGTGGTATGACGGCACGCCCTTCAACATCAGTTTCGAAACCCGTTGGGAGCCCGAGTACGGCCCGGCCTGGAAGAACATCGAAGTCATCACCCCCGAACCGGCAACGCTGCTTCTCATGGCTCTTGGAGGCCTGCTGTCGCGCCGACAGCGCTGATCGCATCACCGTACGCAAACGCAAGGGACCGGTCCTTTTCAGTGACCGGTCCCATCTATGACCATGACCGTTTTTGTCTGCACTGGCTTCCACTCGCTCCGTGTGCGCCCTCTCCTCCCCCCGTTTTTTCCCTTTGCCCTAACCGCCCGCTGCCGGTACACTGTCCACCTATGGCAGACAAAACACTCATCAAGAACGGCCGCCTCATCGACCCGGCCAACAAGGTCGACGC
>Ga0334883_1002550_pt1 | contig 22076 bp, 16 predicted proteins | sample GraSluR1_MG_6_FD_207230 | JGI IMG/M metagenome (GOLD analysis project Ga0334883, IMG submission 207230) | Sludge microbial communities from methane-producing bioreactor in Wageningen University, Netherlands - Granular Sludge_09_05-R1 | ecosystem: Engineered > Bioreactor > Anaerobic >...
AAGAATATGTAACAAATTTATTAAAGACAAATAATATTGAAGTTGTTAATAGTCAGTTAAATAGTGTGGCTTTTATAATTGCAGTTATTTTCGTTTTGTTTATTACAATTATATTTTTAGTAAATGATTTTTCGTGTAAAAATAATAGATCAAGCTTTGAAAATCGTATTTCTCAAGAAGTTAAAAGCTATTCCAATTATAAAGATTCATTTCAAATTTCACAAAATTTAGTTGTCGGGGAGATTTATAAAATAGAAGGTACGCAAATAGCATTAAGAACTGGACCGGGGGATAATTTTGATAAGCTAATAAATGAAAAGTTTTCTAGCTTCTCAAATAAAATACAGTTCGCACATATCGATCATTCTACAAAGGTCAAAATATTAAAATTAACAAATAGTTGGGCAAAAATTCAAGTTGTTGAACCAGATTGGTTAAAGGAAACACATATTGGGTGGGTACCTACTAAATTTATTGTAGAAAAACAATTAAATGAAATATTGTTTGAAAAGATAAATAAGGATTTTTTAGTGTATTTGTTGGATAATATTGAAGATAAGAGTTTTATTGAAAAAGAGTTGGGCGAATTGAATTTTTTTGAAGGATTAAAAGGCATTTTTGTGTTTACAGAAAAAATTGGAAATAAAGGGATTCATGTATTTGATATTTTGGAGATTTCTGATCTTATTATTTTTCATACAGTTAATAAGGATTTGTTTATTCAAATTAGCAGTCAATTAAATGAAATCAAGAACCAACAAGAATTTATTGAAGGCTCAGATCTTGGTAAGAGATTCCAAGATGGAAAATATATCTTTGAAACATTAGAACCTAAATCCGGAGTTGATTCTCAGCAAAATATTTATTATGATATTTATGTCTATCGCAATATAAATTAGAAATAAATTTTGAGCAACTGAAGTTTTAGGAATATGGTTTTTCCTTTTTTCTAAAGATTGGTATTTAAACATTAAAGACTATCTATAATATTTTGCCTATGATTATGATTTGGACCAATATGACAATTAGAAAAAAAATAGTCTGCTGGAAATTTTATTCAAAAAAAAGGCAGTGGGTATGCATACCTACTGCCTTTTTTCATGTTTCAAAGAATCTATTTTATCCTTACCGGCTTGATTTCCAGCATAAGGAATCTTTTTGGGATAATTTCATCTTTTTTTACATAGATTTTCACAATTTCCCCGTCGAAAGGCATACGAACCTGGTTTTGCATTTTCATTGCCTCGAGCAGAAGCAGGGTTTCTCCCTCTTTCACTTTTTGGCGGGGTTTTATAAAAATATCGATGATTGTTCCCGGAATAAACGAATAAATATGGTTTGGATTCGGGGTTTCCCAGACCACCCGGTTTTCAAATTTCCAGGTATAGGTGGTTTTATAAACTGCCCCCTGAACCACTAACGTTTTAAAATCTTTTTCTTCTGTCATACCCGTATTTTTTTCGGATTAAAATGGTGGAATTCCATGTTTTTTATTAGGCATGGAAACACTTTTATTTTCGGAAACTTTTAATGCGTGCAGAATCCGGCCTCGTGTGTCCCGCGGTTCAATCACCTCGTCGATGTAACCCTGCGCTGCTGCTACGTATGGATTTGCAAATTTTTCCTTGTATTCCTGAATTTTTTGCTGGCGCACTTCTTCCGGGTTTTCTGCTTCAGAAATTTCCTTGCGGAAAACGATGTTAGCCGCACCCTCTGGTCCCATAACCGCAATTTCGGCGGTAGGCCAGGCAAAAACGAAGTCGGCACGTAAATGGCGCGAGTTCATGGCAATGTAGCCACCGCCATACGCTTTTCTGAGGATGACAGTAACTTTTGGGACGGTAGCCTCACTATAGGCATACAATATTTTTGCCCCGTGGCGGATAACGCCTGCATGTTCCTGGTCCACTCCGGGCAGGTATCCGGGCAGGTCCTCGAGTGTTACAATGGGAATGTTAAAAGCGTCGCAATAGCGAATAAAGCGGGCTGCTTTGTCGGAACTGTCGGTGTCGAGTACTCCGGCCAAAACCATGGGCTGATTGGCTACGAATCCGATGGTTTCGCCATCCATACGGCCAAATCCGATGATAATGTTCGGTGCAAAATTCTCCATCACTTCAAAGAATTCAGAACTATCAGTTATGGTTTTTATGATGTCGCGCATATCGTAAGGAATGCGGGGGTCTCCGGGCACCAGGTCTTCAATTTTTTTTCCTTTTTTGGGAGGTTTGGGCGGGAATGGCATGGCACGGGTGCCATTATTCCGGGGAATATAACTGATGAGCTTTTTTATTTGCTCGAAGCATTCCAACTCGCTGGTGGCAAAGAAATGAGCGTTGCCGGTAAGTTCGGCGTGAACACGGGCGCCGCCCAGTTCTTCCATCGAAATTTCTTCGCCCAACACCGACTTGATTACGCTTGGTCCGGTAATAAACATTTTTGAAATGTTTTCAACCATAAAAACAAAGTCGGTGAGTGCAGGGGAATAAACAGCCCCGCCGGCGCATGGACCAAGAATAACTGATATTTGCGGGATTACGCCCGAAGCAAGTGTGTTTCGGAAAAATATTTCACCATATCCTGCCAGAGAATTAACACCTTCCTGGATGCGGGCGCCCCCTGAGTCGTTGATGCCAATCAGCGGCACCCTCATTTTCAGGGCATGGTCCATAATTTTTGTGATTTTCCGGGCATGCATCAATCCCAGCGAACCACCTGCTACAGTAAAATCCTGTGCAAAAATACAAACCGGTTTGCTGTATATTGTTCCTGTTCCAATAATCACACCATCGCCGTGAAGCACTTTGCTATCCATTCCAAAATCTTTGGCACTGTGCTCCACAAAAAGATCGTATTCGTGAAATGAGTTTTTATCCAAAAGGGCCAGTATTCGCTCACGGGCTGTGAGTTTACCCATTTTTGCCTGTTTCTCGATGGCTTTATCGCCGCCGCCTTTTTGTACCTCTCTTTTCCTTTTCCGAAGGTCAAGAACATTACTTCTTAATGACATAAAAGCTTGTTTTTAATTAATAAATTCCCTTCAACAAAGAGTGTTTTAATTTTCTGAAAACCGAAACAAAAGTATAAATTTTTTTAGTTGACTGCTGTAAAACATGTATCGGGATATGTATTTTAACCTCTGTTAATACAATCAAATCGAATTATGAGATGTTTTGTTTAAATGGTTAAGTTTACCTGGCGGCCCAGCGGAATACAAAAAAGGCGATGACACTGTATCCCAAATTGGGTATCCACACGGCCACCAAAGGCGATGTGTTTCCGCTAACCGCAAATACAGTTGAAATTTGCATAAACAGGATATAGGAAAAGCTGAGCAGCAGCCCCAGCCCCAGATGAAGCCCGAGACCTCCTTTAATTTTCCGGGAAGCCAGTCCGGCGCCAATAATGGTAAGGATAAATGCTGAAAAAGGACCAGCCACTCTTCGGTGCTTTTCAAGCTCCCATTCCACGGTATTCACTCCCCGCATTTTCATCGAATTTATTTCACGTTTAAGTTCGGGCGTGGTGTAGTTTTCCATTTCGTTTTTAACCACCCTGTAGTCGGCGGGAGTCATGTTCAGGGTAGTGTCCATGCGGTATCCTTTTTCAAATTCTTCGTGGTTGTCGTATATTTTACGCTTCCACCAATTGTTTAAAATCCATTTCCCCGACTCTTCGTCCCACCGGATATTATCCGCAGTTATTTTTTCCACCAGCTTCGAATCGTCAAATTTTTCCAGGGTGAAGCGGTAGCCCACATTGTTGGCGTTAATGCTTTGCATATAGATGAAAACACCGGGTTCAATCTGTCGGTGAATGTTTCTCTCGCTGGATACCACCTGCGGATTATTGTCGATGTAAAATTGCCTGAACAGGTTCATCGTTTCATTGGCCGGTGGAATTACATAGTTTCCCAAAACAAACGAAAAAGAGGCCAGAACAAATGCGGAAACCATGTAAGGCCGCATGAGTCGCGTGTAGGAAACACCGTTGCTGAGAATGGCAATAATTTCAGTGTCGTACGCCATTTTCGATGTGAAATAGATAACGGCAATAAATGTGAAAAGCGGACTGAACAGGTTGGCAAAATAGGGAATAAAATTCAGGTAATACTCTGAAATGATGGTCAGCCAGGAGATGTCTTTCGAGAGGAATTCATCCAGGTTTTCCGACATGTCGAACACTACTGCAATGCTGAGAATGAGGGCAATGGCATAAAAGAATGTCCCCAGAAATTTTTTGGTAATGTATATGTCGATGGTTTTATAGAACTTCATGCCTTGTTACAACCTGTTTTTTAAACGTTTCACCATTTCGTTTTTCCAGTTTTTAAATGCGCCTTCGGTTATTTTTTGCCGGGCTGTTTTTGCCAGCCACAAATAAAAGGCCAGATTATGCTGACTGGCTATTTGTGCTCCCAGCATTTCATTTGAAATGATTAAATGCCGGAGGTATGCTTTTGAATAGTGGTCCACAAAGGAAGTGACGTTGGTGTCGATCGGCGAATGGTCGTTTTCCCACTTTTTATTCCGGATGTTGATAATGCCTTCTGAGGTGAAAAGCATTCCATTTCTTCCGTTGCGGGTAGGCATCACGCAATCGAACATGTCCACACCCCGGTCAATGCCTTCCAGAATGTTTACCGGTGTTCCAACGCCCATCAGGTAACGCGGTTTGTTTTCAGGCAGTTCTGCATTTACCACCTCGGTCATTTCGTACATCACTTCTTCGGGTTCGCCTACCGATAAACCGCCAATGGCATAACCGTCGGCATTGAATGTTTTTACGTGAGTGGCCGCCTGTTTTCGCAATTCGGGGTATGTGTTTCCCTGAACAATGGTAAAAAGCGACTGGGGATACCCGTATTTCGGTTCCGTTTTTTCAAATTGCTCAAAACAGCGGTGAAGCCAACGTTGTGTCAGTTCCAGTGATTTTTTGGCATATTCGTAATCAGCATCTCCGGGAGTACATTCGTCAAAAGCCATAATTATATCGGCGCCAATGGAGCGTTGAATATCGATTACACTTTCCGGAGTAAAAAGGTGGTACGAACCGTCGATGTGCGACTGAAACCGTGCGCCTTCCTCACTCAGTTTCCGGATGTCGCCCAGCGAAAATACCTGGTAGCCGCCACTATCGGTTAATATGGGGCCATCCCAGCGGTTAAATTTATGCAGTCCGCCGGCAGCTTCAATTACGGCAGTTCCCGGGCGTAAATACAAATGGTACGTATTGCCTAAAATAATCTGTGCCTGAATGTCTTCTTTTAAATCACGCGAATGGATGCCTTTTACCGATCCGGCAGTTCCCACCGGCATAAAAATTGGCGTTTCAATTTGGCCGTGGGCGGTGGAAATCAATCCGGCCCTGGCCCGTGAACCTTTTTCAGTTGCTGTTATTTTAAACTCCATTGCCCGTTTTTTTCAGGGCGCAAATATAGCCATTAAACTTGAATAGAGAGGGAATTTGAAGTCATTCAGGGTGTTAATAATTTTTAATTTGAGAGGAATATTTTTTCACCTCTGAATTTTGAAATTGAACCGAATGTTTCCATTTTTGACACCGAATTTCCTTTAATTAATCTGAATGCTGGAATCGTTTCAAAATGCTGCCCTGAGTATGCACCCTGCTGAATGGGCAATAGCGGGTACTTTTGCCCTGCTCTTTTTGGTGCGGGTGGTTTATATGGCCTTTTTTTCAGGGCGCGTTGCTATTCAAAAAAAGCAGGCCGGAGGTCAGCGAAACCCAGTATCAATTTTGATGACGCTGCGCAACGAAGAGGACTGCCTGCGAAAAAATATGCCCCGGTTGCTTTCGTTGAATAACGTTGATTTTGAAGTAGTGGCAGTAGATGACTTTTCACACGATAATTCGTTGACTGTTTTGGGGGCTTTCCGCGCAAATTCTCCAAGGCTGAAGGTTTCATCGTTAAGCCAGGAAACGCGTTATTCAGAAAAACTGTCACAAAACGTTGCGTTAAAAGCAGCACATAATGAGTGGGTTATGGTTGTGCCTCCGTCGGTAAATCAGTTCAATGAACATTGGCTTGCCACTGTTTCAGAGAATCTGGATGAAGGTAAAGACCTTGTGGTGAGTTATTCCAATGTCCAATCCGGCAATAGTTTCATTCATTTGCTTTTCAGGGTTGAATATTTTTTTCAGCAATTAAAGAGTTTTGGATTTATTCTGAACGGGCTGCCTTATGTGATTTCTGAAGATAATGTAGCTTTTAGACAAAAGAAATATTTTGAGGTAGGAGGATTTCGCGGAAAAATTGCAGAACCTTTTGCCAATCTCGAACTGGTTATCAATGCTTTCATAAGCAAACCAAAAACCAGTTTGTTGCTAAATAATGCGACAGTGTTTAAAAAGGATTTAAGCATAGGGGCAAACCAATTTTGGGAATTGCTGCAAAAGGAAATCAGTATTCAGAGACTACTTCCCGCAGGCAGAAAGTTTTGGATTAGATTTTTCGAGTTGACAAAATGGCTTTTTGTTATGCTGACCATTTTGATTCCTGTTGTTATTCCTGCTTTCCTTCCCATAGTTTCAGGGTTACTGTTTGTTTTATTGCTGGGCAATTCGCTTATCATAAAAAAGATACTAAACCGCTTGGACGAAGGGAAATTATTCTTACCTTCGTTATTAGTTGGTTGTTTTATACCGGTTTTGAAGGTATTTTACAGTCTGCTGAATTACAATCGCGGCCAAAAGAAAAAATGGAAAAGAAAAAAGTAAATTTATCGGACAAGGCCCGTCTGGATTATGAATTGGTGCAACAGGCCCTGGAAGGTGACGAGAAAGCCTTTACCCGGTTGCTGGTTCGGTATAAAGACGCCATTTTTTTTATGTTGCTCAAAATGGTTAACAACCGCAACGATGCCGAGGACTTAACACTTGAAGCCTTTGGCAAAGCGTTTAAAAACCTGCACCAGTATTCTCCAACCTATGCTTTTAGCACATGGCTTTTTAAAATTGCCTCGAACAACTGTATCGATTTTTTGCGCAGAAAAAAAGGCACTTTCATTGCCATTGAAAACAACGGAGATACTTCTGAAAATAACGAAACCATAAAGCTGAAGTCGAAAGACCCCAATCCTGAAGAGAAAATGATACGGCAGCAGAAAGCCATTTTGTTGCATCATATTGTGCGAAGGTTAAAACCCCGGTACCGGACACTGGTTGAACTGCGCTATTTTCGCGAGTTTTCATACGAAGAAATTGCCCATGAGTTAAACATCCCGCTCGGCACTGTAAAAGCTCAGTTGTTCCGGGCACGCGAAATGCTTTTCAAGCTTATCGAAAGTACTGAAATAAGAAAGGAAGAATGAACGGAAGTGTTGAAATAATAACAAAGTATTTTCCTGAATTGCCGGAAGATAGGATACTGCTTTTTAAGCAGTTATTTCCGCTATATGCCGACTGGAATTCCAAAATTAATGTGATTTCCCGTAAAGATATCGATGCCCTTTACGAGCGGCATGTGTTGCATTCGCTGGCAATAGCAAAATTTGTTCGTTTTACTGCCGGAACACAGGTGCTTGATGTGGGAACCGGCGGAGGATTTCCCGGAATTCCCCTTGCTATTTATTTTCCGAATACCCGTTTTCATCTGATAGATTCTGTTGGGAAAAAAATTAAAGTGGTAAAAGAAGTGGCCTGTTCATTAGGCCTTGACAATGTTTCGGCAGAGCAAATCAGAGCAGAGCAGTTGAAAGAAAAGTATGATTTTGTTGTAAGTCGCGCCGTAACAAAACTTCCCGAATTTGTGTCCTGGATTCGAAAAAACATATCTTTAAAACAACAAAATGCACTGCCTAACGGAGTTATTTACCTGAAAGGAGGAAATCTGGAAGGCGAAATCCGCCCTTTCCGGAAAACTGCTTTTGTTCAGGATCTATCGGAATACTTTGAAGAGGAGTTCTTTGAAACAAAAAAATTGGTGTTTGTTACGCTTTAAGAAACGTTACAAATACTCATCCCCAAACGAAACACCCATTTTTCTTCCTTTTTGAATGAGCGGATGATCGGGATCAACCAGCCGGAGGTTTCCTCCTACTTCATCGAGAGGTACTGTTGTCAGGTCGCCTTTTTTTATGGCTACCATAGTTCCGTAGCATCCTTCTGCTATGCACTGCGCTGCAAATGCTCCGTAGCGGGTGGCCAGAATCCGGTCCATGGGAGTTGGACTTCCACCACGTTGAACATAGCCAAGTACAGTTTCCCGTGTTTCAATTTCGGTGTAAGTTGTAATGGCTTCGGAAAGATAAGCAGCGGCCGAGCCTTTTTTAGGATGCTCTATTCCTTCGGCCACCACTACAATTGAGTAAGGCTTGTTGTCTTCGTACCGTTTTTCAATATTTTTGCAAACCGAGCGGATGTTATAAGGAACTTCAGGAAGTAAAATAATATCTCCTCCACCAGCCATTCCTGCATAAAGGGCCAGCCAGCCGGCATGGTGTCCCATCACCTCAATAATCATTACCCGCTGGTGCGAGTTGGCGGTAGTATGCAGCCGGTCAATGGCTTCGGTGGCAATTTGCACAGCCGAATCGAATCCGAAAGTTACATCGGTTCCCCACACATCGTTGTCAATAGTTTTGGGAATTCCAATAACGTTGAGCCCTTCCTGTGCCAGCATACTGGCGGTTTTCATGGTTCCGTTTCCGCCAATGCAAACCACGCAGTCGAGCCCGAGTTCTTTGTATGTTTGTTTTATTTTTTCCGGTTTATCCCGATCGTCGTTCCCGTTTTTTGCAATTTTGTAGGGCTTTTCCCTCGAAGTTCCCAAAATGGTACCGCCTTCGGTTAAAATTCCGGAAAGCTGCGATTCTTTTAAAACGATGTAGTCTTTATTGATGAGTCCCAGATATCCGGCATTAAAGCCTAATACTTCCATTCCGTATTCAACAATTGCGGTTTTACCTACTCCTCTGATAGCCGCATTTAATCCCGGGCAGTCGCCGCCGGCAGTTAAAATTCCTATTCTTTTCGGTTTTTCTGTTGAATTCATAAACTAAAATTTTGTTTTTTGTTTGTACAGAAAATGATTACCGAATTTACAAAAGAAAATCTGAAAATTTTAATTTTGCATGGGGCAAATTACCAATGATGTTAATTAATTAAGGATGACGTTAAAAGTTTGGCATTTAACCTTTTTCATTTATTTTTGTATAACAGTTAGTTTAAATGAATCTTTAACCAATTAAATAGAATTAAAAATGAAAAAAATTATTTCTTTCCTTTTTGCAGGTGCTTTAATTTTTGGAATTTCATGCACCGGGGGACAAAAAAAATCATCGGATGATGCCGAAGAAAAATCGGCTGTAGAAGAAGCAGGGCCAAATGAGTTAACTCAGGAAGAAAATGAGCAGGGCTGGGTGTTGTTGTTCGACGGCAAAACCAGTGAAGGCTGGCGCGGAGTAAACAAGCAACATTTTCCTGCCGGCTGGAAAGTGGAGGACGAAACGTTGTTCTGCCAGGGTTCAGGCAGGGGAGAGGCCGGCGCTGAAGATGGCGGCGATATCCTTTACAACAAAGAGTTTTCTGATTTCCATTTGAAACTGGAATGGAAAGTGAGCGAAGGCGGAAACTCGGGTATCTTTTACCTGGGAAAAGAAGTGGAAGGATGGCCAATATACAGAACTGCGCCCGAAATGCAGATTCTCGACAACGAACGCCACCCGGATGCCATGCTCGGAAAAGACGGAAACCGCATGGCCGGTTCGCTGTACGACCTGATTCCGGCAAAACCGCAAAATGCAAATCCTGCCGGCGAATGGAACTCGGCTGAAGTTTTGGTTTACCGCGGAACTGTGGTGCACAAACAAAACGGCGAAACGGTGCTGGAATATCACCTGTGGACCGATGAGTGGAACGAACTGGTTGCCGGTTCAAAATTTCCCGGCCTCAACGAAGACTGGGCCAATGTGGCCAAATCGGGTTACATCGCCCTGCAGGACCATGGCGACGATGTTTGGTTCCGCAATATCAAAATCAGGGAACTGTAAAAATTCAAAAACGTATAGTGAATGGGGTAATTCTTTGTGATTTACCCCATTTTGTTTTTCTTAACGTTTCTAAAATTTTTTTATTAACTATCTTCCTTAGGTTTGCATAAAATAAATTAACCCAAAATTAGTTTTGTTAAAAAATCAAATCGAATGCAAAAACATTTTATTGGGATCCTGTTTCTGTTAGTTTGTGTTTATGCAAGCGCGCAAACAGTTACAATAAGCGGTTATGTCAGAGATAAGAGCACCGGAGAAAGCCTGATAAATGCAAATATTTACGAAAAAGAATCCATGAGGGGGACTATTTCCAATGAATATGGGTTTTTTAGCCTCTCCCTGAATGCCGGTGAAAACCATCTTGTTTTTTCCTATGTGGGATACAACAGAATGGAATCGGAATTAATTTTGACCGGAGATACAAGTGTTGTAGTGGAACTGGAGTTGATGACTGCGCTGGATGAAGTAAAAGTTTACGGCAGCGAAGGTTCAAAAGTAACACGTACCCAAATGAGCATGGTAGAAATTCCAACAGCTACATTATCGAAAATTCCGCTTTTGCTTGGCGAACCCGATGTGCTGAAAGTGATTCAGTTGCTACCGGGAGTTCAGTCGGGAACCGAAGGCACAAGCGGTATTTATGTTCGCGGTGGCGGTCCCGACCAAAACCTGTTTTTGCTCGATGGCGTGCCTGTTTACAATGCCAACCACCTTTTTGGTTTTTTTTCGGTTTTTAATCCTGCCGCAGTGAAGACGGTTAAATTGTACAAAGGTGGTTTCCCGGCCCGGTTTGGCGGAAGGCTTTCTTCTGTAATCGATATTCGCATGAAAGAAGGGAACATGAAAGAGATGAAAGGTGAATTCTCGATTGGCCTTATTTCGTCCCGTTTTTCGCTGGAAGGACCTATTGTGAAAGACAAAACATCGTTTATTGTTTCCGGAAGAAGAACATACATCGATCTGCTCGCACGCCCGGTTATTGAAATCGTGAACCGTTCAACCGATGGCTACGACTACATGGGCGGATACTATTTTTATGATTTAAATGCCAAAATAAATCATATTTTTTCTGAAAAAAGCAGGCTCCATTTTTCGTCGTATCTGGGCCTTGATAAAGCTTATACCATTGAGGAAGGATATTTTGTTGAAAACCATATACGTTACGACGACCGGTTTGAATCGGGTCTGAAATGGGGAAATGTAACCAACGCATTGCGGTGGAATTACGTGTTTAATCCGAAACTTTTCAGCAATGTTACCCTCACATACAGTAAGTACAATTTTAATGTGGGAAGCGAATCGCTTAGGGTAAACACCCGCGACAACAAAAAAACAGAAGATATTTTCGATTACGATTCAGGAATTGAAGATTTTGCCGCCCGCATCGACTTCGATTATTTTCCCTCGGCACGTCATTCGGTAAAAATGGGGATTGGCAGCATTTACCACACGTTTACCCCCGGTGTTAATCACTTCAGATTTATCGATGAAGAAAATGTTGCGGCTCCGCGCGACACTGCGTTTGGGAATAAAAATGTGGTTGCCAATGAAATCCGGATTTTTGGAGAGGATATTTTTGATATTTCGAAAAAGTTTCAGGTAAATATTGGCGCACATTTTTCGCTTTTTACCGTGCAGGGCAGAAATTACACCTCGTTTGAACCCCGGGCTTCGCTGCGCTTTCTGGGTTCCGAAAACTGGTCGGTAAAAGCATCGTATGCCAAAATGAGCCAGTACATTCATTTGCTTTCCACCTCTACCATAAGCCTGCCTACCGATTTGTGGCTTCCGGCTACCAAACAGGTTGAACCGCAGGTTTCACATCAGGTGGCATTGGGCGGATTTTATCAATTGCCCAAAGGTTTTGATTTATCTGCCGAACTGTTTTACAAAACCATGGACAACCTGATTGAATACAAGGAAGGCGCTTCGTTTACCGGAATTGGCGAGGGTTGGGAATCGAAAATTGAAACCGGCAGAGGTTGGGCCTACGGACTGGAATTGCTTCTGGAAAAAAACATTGGAAAAACCACAGGCTGGCTGGGTTATACCTGGTCGAAAGCCGACCGGCAATTCGAAAACCTTAATTTTGGCCGGATTTTTCCGGCGAAATACGACCGCAGGCACGACATTAGTTTTGTGCTTACACATCAGTTTTCAGACAATGTTGATGTGGGATTGACCTGGGTTTTCGGTACCGGAAACGCCACCACTCTGGCGCAGCAGAAATATTCTTCCAGCAATGTAAACCTGTCCAGGTGGGGATCTAACATTATTGAGTATTATGGCGGAAGAAACAATTACAGGATGCCATCGTATCACAGGTTGGATGCAGGAGTGAATTTTCACCGGCAAAAAAAGCGGGGCATACGCACCTGGTCGCTCGGTGTTTACAACGCATACAACAGGCAAAATCCGTTTTACCTGTTCTGGGGATACAATACCATTTCCGGGTACAACGAAGAGGGGAAGTATTACGAAGAGTCAAAGCCTGCATTAAAACAATTAAGTTTATTTCCTTTGATTCCATCCATTTCATACACATTTAAATTCTGAAAAATGAGAGCTTCTTTTAAAATAATACCGCTTTTGTTTTTAGCTGGTTACTTTTTCTCCTGCGAAAAAACCATTGAGTTTAAAGAGAAATATGTGCAGCCCAGGATTGTTGTGAATGCCATTATCCGGCCAGGAAATCATTTTATTATAAAAATTGAATCGAGCAGGCACGTTTTGGATGAAAGCAGGTATTTTGAGTCGCTTCCCGGAGCAAAAGTTAAGTTGTTCGAAGATGGCGAATTCGTTTCGGAATTGAAATATGTGAGCCGAATTGATACCGCATACTATTATTTGGATTACCTGGAGGAGGAGAAGGAACCCTATGAAAACGGATTTTACTGCGACACCAACCGGGTTGCCAAAGCGGGCTCCACCTATCGGTTAGAGGTTTTAAAGGATGGCTTTGATCCGGTGTGGTGTGAAACCACGGTTCCTGAACCGGTTCAACTGGGCCGTTTTAAATGTGATATGAAAAAGGAACCCCACGAATATTATAATGAATATTACCTTCTGAACATGAACCTGGAAATTCCGGATAACAGAAACGAGGGGAATTTTTACAAACTATCGGTGTATAAATACAGGGGTGTGGAACTCGATATAAAACGCAAAAGCGGATATTACGGACAATATGGAGGTTACGGTTATTATCGTTCTGAAGATTTGGATTCCATCGTACCAACAGATACGATTGTGCAGGAAATGGAGTACAATGAATATGTTTTTTCAAACGACCCGGTTTTAAATCTGTATGGCAATACTGATATTCTTGGAACAGAAGCATCATCTGCCGAATTTTTTACTGATGAGCTTTTTACCCGTGATGTTTATGACCTGTCTTTTTGGGGGCAAACCTGGCGAAAAGTTTATTTTGAATATGGCGAATACCTTGAAGTGGTGGCTGCAGTTGAAACGCTGTCGAAAGAATTTTTCCTTTTCAGCCGGTCGCTCGAACAGCAGGATCTGGTGCAGGACAATCCGTTTGCCGAGCCCGTTCCGGTTTATTCCAACGTGACAGGAGGATTGGGAATATTCGGTTCGGCAGCAAGTAGTGGCAAAAGCTTTTTATTTGGTGAATATCCCATCAATGGTAAAACTTATATCGACATTATGACCTATCAGCAACTCTATCCATATTCGCCTTATTAAATAATTACTCAGGATAATACCTGGAATCATTTAAAATTTGCTGATAATCTGTGTTTTTCATCAGTTCTGAAACTGTAATTTCCCCGTGCTTTTTCATGTATTGCCGGACAATCTGCCAGCCAATCCAAACGCCGCTTCTGCCGGGCGATTCGGTGGGGAAACCGGTCGTGTATGGTCCGTCGTTAATAAAACGCAAAATGTCCATCCGTCGGTTGGAATACAGCATTTTCCTTTCTACCAGAAAGTTCCACATCTGCGGTTCGTTGTTTTTGCACCACTTCAGTTGTTCTGCCGTGTAGCCAATTTTCAGGGTGTCGTGCACCTCGGGAAGCATGGCATCCACAAAATACATCAGTTTTCCCTGGTGCACAATGTGGTCGAGCAGGGTGGTGACGGTTCCTGGTTCATCAAATTCCATCATGCCCCAGGCATAAGCCACATCAGAAACCAGCTTTTTCGGGTGCATGTTTTTTATTTTATACAGCGGAACATTGCTGAGTTGCTTATAATAACTGCATTCGCGGCCCAGGTATTTGTCGAGGCTCACCCCGATAATATTTTCTGCTGTAACCACCGACTGATTAAAACCCGAAATCATGGTGAAAAGGGTTGGCAGTTCTTTTTCAGGAAAGTGGTACTGAAAGTATTTAAATGCTTCTACGAATTCTTCTTCCGTTTTTTTGAAGTCAGAAAACTCGTATTCCACCAGCGTTTTAACATTCACAATCATGGTATCGGAAATAAATTCGCCCATGATTTCCGGGAAATGCTCTTCTTCAATTCCGCCAACACCAATTACTTTCCAGGTGAACAGGTCGAAAAATTCCGGGAATCTGTTTCGAATTGTTGTTAATTCAGCCAGTGTATCCTGCAAAGGCAGGTTAAAAAGTTCCTGGTCGAAACGCACAATTTCTATTTCAGTTTCTATTTCCGAAATATCCACTTTCAGCGGATTGCGGTTGCAGGAGATTAAAGTGACAAGTGTAACAAGAAGTAAAAAATATGTTTTTTTTATCATTTTATTTATTTATCAGTTCAATACGTGTCGCTGTAATTTTTATTGCGAAATTGCCCCAAAAATAAGACATTTGTACTTTAAACTTTCACTTTAAACATTAAACTCTGAATATGAAAGTTGCACTGGCACAATTAAATTACATTATCGGCGATTTTGAAAGAAATGCCGCCAAAATAATTGAACACATTGGAAAGGCGAAAAATGCTGGCGCCAACCTCGTTGTTTTTTCCGAACTTTCGATAACAGGCTATTATCCGCACGATTTGCTGGAGAAAAAGGAATTTATCCGAAAGGCCGAAGAAACAGTAAAACAAATTGCCGCCTCGTGCATTGGAATAGCAGCCATAGTTGGCGCACCCAGAATCAACGAAAAGGAAAAGGGGAAGACCCTGTATAATTCTGCTTTCTTTTTGGTCGATGGGAAAATTCAGTCGGTGCACAACAAAACGCTGCTGCCTACTTACGACATTTTCGATGAATACCGCCACTTTGAGCCCAACACCGATTTTCATGTGGTTGAATACAAAGGCGAGCGCATTGCCGTTACCATCTGCGAAGATTTGTGGGACGAACAACCCACTGCCAACGAGTTCGGTAAAAACAAACTGTATCGGGTTTCGCCCATGGAAGAACTGACCAGGCTGCAGCCCGATTTTGTGGTGAATATTTCTGCATCGCCTTTTTCGTACAACCAGGAAAACTGGCGGAAAGATGTGCTTGTTAAAAAGGCTAAAAAATATAAACTTTCCATTTTCTATGTGAACCAAACCGGCGCCCAAACCGAACTTATTTTCGACGGAGGCTCGGTTTTTATCAACCAACAGGGTGAAATTGTAAAGGAACTGAAGTATTTTGAAGAAGATTTTCTGATGGTTGATACCCAAAATCCGGGTGCATCAAAACTTCAGCCCAAAACAGACCGCATTGAAAAAATACACGATGCGTTGGTGCTGGGAATCCGCGATTATTTTGAAAAAAATGGTTTCAGACAAGCAACTCTGGGACTTTCCGGTGGAATAGATTCTGCTGTTACTGTTGTGCTGGCAGTTCGGGCACTGGGATCTGAAAATGTGCGGGTGTTGTTGTTGCCCTCCAAATATTCTTCAGACCACAGCGTGGAAGATGCCCGGCAACTGGCCGAAAATCTGAAAATCCGCTACGATATTGTAAATATTCAGCAAGCAGTGGATGCTTTTGAAAAAGAGTTGACTCCGCTTTTTAAAGGAACACAGCCCGGTATTGCCGAAGAGAACATTCAGGCGCGGGCGCGGGGCATATACCTGATGGCCATTTCCAATAAGTTCGGGCATATTCTGCTCAATACCACCAACAAAAGCGAGTGCGCTGTGGGTTACGGTACACTGTATGGCGACATGAACGGCGGACTGGCTGTTTTGGGCGATGTATATAAAACCGACGTGTTCAAAATGGCTCGTTTTATGAATCGTGAACGGGAAATCATTCCTGAAAATACCATTGTTAAACCACCTTCTGCCGAACTGCGCCCCGACCAGAAAGACACGGACTCCCTGCCCGAATACAAAATCCTGGACGAAATCCTGTTCAGCTTTATCGAACAAAATCTCTCGCCAAACGAAATTGAAAACAAGGGTTTCGATCCGAAAACGGTAAAAAAAGTTATTCGGATGGTGAACACAACCGAGTACAAACGTTTTCAGGCAGCGCCCATTTTGCGTGTGAGCTCAAAGGCTTTCGGATTTGGGAGAAAGATGCCGCTGGTGGCGAGGTATTAAAAATTTTCTACATTTGTATCCATGACTGTCATCAACGGGATTAAGGAGGAGACCCTGATACAGCGGCTCATTAACGGCGACCAGACTGCCTTTGAATTGCTGTTCCGGTTTTATTATCCCGGTTTGGTAACCTTCGCCTCCCAAATTGTTCTCGATACTGACGAAGCCGAAGAAATTGTGCAGGACTTTTTTGTGAAGTTGTGGACAGGCCGTAGGGAAATCAAAAAATCAAACACACTGAAAAGTTACATTTTTACTTCTGTTAAAAACCGGGCGCTGAACTACCTGAAAAAGGAAAAAATCAGCGAAAAAGTGCGGGCAGAACTTCGGGAGATGGTTGAAACAGACCAGCTTTACCAACCCGATTTGTTCGTTGAATCCGAACTACAGGCACGGATCAAAAGAGCCTTTGACAAACTGCCGCCCCGCTCGAACGAAGTTTTTACACTAAGTCGGTTCAAAGGCTTCTCCAACGATCAAATCGCAGAACAACTCACCATTTCCAAACGCACGGTGGAAACCCACATTTCCAATGCCCTGAAAATTTTAAGGGAAGAACTGAAGGAATACCTGTTTCTGCTGCTGTTGTTTTAGGGTGCAGCGAATTCCGGTTCGCCGATTTATGCCGACCAAATAAAAATGTGCGAATCGGAATTCGCACCACCCAAAAAAAATCATTTTCTTCTACGTGTTTTCTCATTCAGAATTGTATTATCAGTAAACCAGACTATTTTTGGTGATTACAACAGTAAAAGATTAATGAATAAAAAAGTCCATATAAAACAATCCGACTCTGAATTCAAAACCTTTATTGAATCCCGGAAAGGGTTTTCTACCTTCGACAAAAAGCTGGAAGCGGCAAAACTTATGGACCAGGCCGCCTCGGTGGATGTTGACAAAGCTTACCACACAGTAAGCAGTAAAATCAATCAGGGAAATAATACACACGGCATTTTCACAACAATTACCCGCATTGCTGCAGTTTTAACGTTGCCCCTGCTGGCTTTTACCTTCTGGAACCTCTTTTTTCAGGAAAGTAAACAAACGCTGGCTGAATTGGCCCAAAATGAAATCACCTGGCAGGATATTCACAGCCCGGTGGGTATGCGTTCGCATGTGGTATTGCCCGATGGCACCAACCTTTGGCTAAACGCTGGTAGTTATCTGCGCTACGGCATTCCGTTTACCCGAGAAAAACGCGAAGTGGAACTCACCGGCGAGGCATTTCTCGATGTGACAAAAAACGAACAATCGCCTTTTATCGTAAAAGCCGGAGATGCAGAAGTGGAAGTAATGGGAACACAATTTAATGTAAATGCATGGCCAGAAAAAGAGCAGATACAGGTGGCGCTGAAAGAGGGAAAAGTGAAATTCCGGTTTGCCGGCGACGGAGGAAACTGGAAATATTGCGAACTGCAACCAAACGATTTTCTTGAATTTGATAAAATAAATAGAACTGTAACATTAGAGAATATTGAAATTGAGAAATACATTGCGTGGCGCGAAAACATCATGATTTTAGATGATACTCCAATAACAGAACTGGCTTCGTTGCTTGAAAAGTGGTATGGGGTAAGGGTAGTAATTGCGGATGAAGGAATTAAACACTACAAGTTTACCACCACTTTCGATAATGAACCATTGCACCGCGTACTGGAACTTTTAGAAATAAGTTCACCAGGAATCGCAATCCGTTATATTCAGGGAAAATCTGAAAAGGATTCAGGAGAATTTTCACCATCATTAATAACTATAACCAAAAAGTAATTGTAAATGCAAGACAATAAAAAACCAATCTTATAAAAAAAAGAAGGAAGTGCTGCGAACACTTCCTTCCATCGTTCCCCACGGCTTCTGACCGGAGGGTAATTTTAAATCATTCTATAATTTAAAACAGTGTAAAACTATGAAAAAATTTTTAAACCAGGTGCGTTTGCTTTTGAGGCAGCACCGAAAAAAACTAATTGTTATGCGCAACACGGTTTTGATACTACTCATAAGTGCCCTCCAGGTTTTAGCCAGTGGCAGCTATGCGCAAACCAAAACAATCAGTCTGGACTTAAAAGATGTTACAATTCGCGAGGTATTATATGCCATTCAAAATCAAAGTGAATTTTATTTCCTGTACAACAGCGAGTTAATCGATGTGTCGAAAAAAGTGAACATTACATTTAAGGAAGAGAAGGTAGATGAAATTTTAATCCGGTTGTTCGACAAACAAGAAGTGGACTTTTTAATCAGAGATCGCTACATCGTTTTAACTCCTGTTGGCGGGAAAGCAAAGTTATTCGATCAATTTGCCGTTTCGGGCACGGTTACCGATGCATCAGGACAGCCATTACCAGGAGTTACGGTGGTTGTAAAAGGGACTACCCAGGGGACAATCACGAATGCTGACGGCACCTTTTTTCTAACCAATCTTTCGGAGAACGCCTCACTGGTTTTTTCGTTTGTGGGGATGAAAACTCAGGAAATAGCTGTGGCCGGTCAAACACGGATTGATGTTAGAATGGAAGAAGAAACGATTGGAATTGAAGAAGTTGTTGCGGTGGGATATGGGGTCACCAGAAAGAGTGATTTGACGGGGTCGGTGTCAAGTGTAACTTCTGCTGATTTTGAAAAACAACCAATTATAAGATTTGAGGATGCTTTAAAAGGCAGAGCAGCAGGAGTTCAGGTGCAAAAGCCAAGTGGTGCGCCGGGCGCCGGGATGAAAATACGAATAAGAGGAGCCAACTCAATTAATGGCGATAACGAGCCTCTTTATGTGGTTGACGGATTTGTTGGAGCCGATATTATCTCCCTGAATCCAAATGAAATTGCTTCCATTTCAGTTCTTAAAGATGCATCATCAACAGCAATTTATGGTTCGCGGGGAGCCAATGGAGTGGTTTTAATCACCACTAAATCAGCTAAAAGCGGAGATGCAAAAATTGAGTTTGATGCTTTTTACAGCCTTGATCAAATTAGTAAAACGTATGATTTGCTGGGGCCTGTTGAATATATGGAAACCATAAATGCCAGACTGGAGGCAGTAGGGAGAAACCCTCAGTTTACTGCAAATGAAATATCAGAAATGGCTTTAACAGATGGTACCGACTGGCAGAATGAAGTTTTCAGAAACGGCGGAACACAAAATTATCAGTTGTCTTTTAGTGGTGGTACCGATAAAACCCAATACTATTTGTCGGGTACAATTGCCGATCAAACGGGTATTGTTCTTAATTCCTTTTATAAAAGATATGGGTTAAGAACAAATATAAATACACAACTGAGGGACAATTTTGACGTGGCATTTACCATGTACACTACCTATGAAGAATCAAGAAATAATTACACACACAATGGCAGAGGTGATGCTGCCGGGGCTGCATTAATTTTTTCTCCGAATATCCCGGTTTGGGATGAAGATGAAAACGATTATACACAATCGCCATCTTATGGCCCAATCGCTTCAAACCCGGTTTTTTATGCCCTGAAAAGAATTTTTGACAATAAAGAATTGAAAACGATCTCCAACTTAAAATTCAATTTCACTATAATGAATGGATTGGTTTTTTCCGTTAGCGGAGGCGCCAATGGATTTTTTGTTAACCGGCCCTTTTTAAAAACTGCCGCCCCCGGGTCGCCAAAATCAATAACTGAAGCCGGCCATAACAATAACTATTCATGGAATCTGCAAAACACAAATATGCTTAACTATAATAACTTGTTTGCAGATAAACACAAATTGGATGTTTCAGCAATTTATGAACAACAAATATTCGTTTCACGGTATAATGGAAACTGGGCGACTGGTTTTCCAACCATTGCTTTGGGATATGATAACGTTGGTTTGGGTGATACAAGAACGGTGGGTTCTAATTTTACCAATTGGTCTCTTCAATCCTTTCTGGGAAGACTCAATTATACCTTTGATGAAAAATACCTTTTTACAGTGACATTCAGGGCCGATGGTTCCTCCAAGTTTTACGGCGATAACAAATATGGGTATTTTCCTTCGGGAGCATTTGCATGGAGGATTTCAGATGAGCCATTTATTCAGGATATTTCTGTGATTCAAAACCTGAAATTGAGAGCAAGTTATGGTCTTACCGGTAGTCAGGCCATTTCACCCTATAAAACGCTGAGTTTACTTAGTCTGGGCCAGAATTATTCTTTTAACGGAACAACAAATCAAATGATTGGCATCGCGCCGGGAATTGCGGCCAATCCTGATCTAAAATGGGAAACTACTGCACAAACAAACCTTGGCCTTGATTTTGGAATACTGGAAGGACGTTTGTCTGGTAGCCTGGACTATTATTATAAAAAAACCACCGATTTGTTGATGAATGTAAATATCCCTGATTATTCGGGAGGAGGCACACTGACAAAAAATGTGGGTTCGTTGGAAAATAAAGGATTTGAATTTTTTCTTGCTGGTGTAATTGCTGACAGATCAAAATTTAAACTAAACACCAGTATAAATTTAAGCGCCAACAGGAATAAAATTCTGGACCTTGGCGGTGAAACCGAAATATTTACCGATGGAGGTTACACCTCGAATACTTATGCTGCCCCTCCTTTTATACTTAAGGTTGGCGAGCCCATTGGGCAATTCAGAGGGTTGGTTTTTGACGGGCTATGGCAGCAGCATGAAGCTGCAGCGGCTGCCGAATACGGTCTGGTTCCCGGAGACTCCAAATACATTGATGTGGACAACAACAAAAGTTATGGCGGGGAAGATATGATGCATATTGGTTCGTCACAACCGGATTTTGTCTGGGGTTGGAACACAAATTTACAATACGGCAATTTTGATCTTTCCATTTTTGTGAATGGCGTACAGGGGAATCATGTCTGGAACCAGACACGATGGTTAATCATTGGAATGGGAACTGATGTTGAAAGTCCGACTTCGGTCGAAATTTTGAACAGGTGGACACCTGAAAACACAAATACAACTGTTGCCGGGTTTAGCGAAACCAACACTACTTATGCCCAGTCTTCCCTTTTTGTTGAAGATGGAAGTTTTATTCGTCTGAATAATGTCACTTTTGGATATACTTTCCCTCAAAATGGACTTATAAAAAATAAATTAAGGAACGCCAGATTGTATGTAAGTGCTCAAAATCTTTTTGTATTAACCAAATATTCAGGGATTGATCCTGAGTTATCTTCTACCCCGAACTGGTCGGATGTAGCCCAGGGTATTGATAATGGTACTTATCCGGCAACACGAACATTTACGCTGGGGCTGAAAATTGGTTTTTAATTGAAAAATGAAAACAGATAAAAAATGATACTTATGAAACCATATTATAGAAAATATCAAATCGTATTCCTTCTTGTTCTTGCCATAGTAACTTTTTCTTGTCTTGATTTGGAAGAAAAACCGCTCGGCTCTTTGGTAAATGATTCCTTTTTCAAAACCGAATCGGATTTGGAAGCCGCAGTTACTGCTGTTTACCGGCCACTTATTCAGGATCCCTGGGGAGGATTCGGGTCAACACGTATCTGGCTTCCATTAATGGGCGCTGATGATTTAACAACTTTACCCGGTGGAAATAAAGGCGATTACAGGGAATTCGACCAGTTTAATCCGAC
>Ga0334883_1002551_pt1 | contig 22073 bp, 15 predicted proteins | sample GraSluR1_MG_6_FD_207230 | JGI IMG/M metagenome (GOLD analysis project Ga0334883, IMG submission 207230) | Sludge microbial communities from methane-producing bioreactor in Wageningen University, Netherlands - Granular Sludge_09_05-R1 | ecosystem: Engineered > Bioreactor > Anaerobic >...
TCCGAGCCAATCCCCCGCACCGATCCATCGCCAGAACGCTCGCCAGAACCGTCCGCCGCAGATTATCCAAACCCGCAGACCTATTGTAAGCCTTTTTGCTGTCAGTAATTAAGATCCGACCAGCAAGGCTCTTCTTCTCTCGACCCACCGCCCGAGACAGCACCTTCCAGTGGTCCGCCCGAAGCAGCTCCTCAGGCATCGAAAACGCCGCCGACGATACCACCAAAGGCCCCAACAAAGGCCCGTAACCCGCCTCATCAATGCCAACCAGAACCGCCATCTTGCCCTCCTGACAAACATTTTTCCAACGCATTATACCCCCCGCCGCCGGGGCTGCAACCCCATTCTCAGTACTGAAAACGCACATATTTCACCGCCGGCCGCAAATCCGCCCGCGTTTCCCTTTACCTGCGGATTCAAGAACACTATAATAGAGCTTTTGGAATACCGGAGGGATCATGAGAAAAGAATGCGTTGCCGCCATCATCGTAACACTGCTGGCCGCACGCCACGCGCCCGCCCAGACCTACAACATGACCCTGCACAACTTCAACTGGATCTCCCCGAGCACGCTCGTAAGCTCCGGCTCTGGCAGCACTTATACTTTCACATACTACGCAGAACACATCCCCGCCTACTATCAGACCTGCTATTTCAAAATCAAAGTATACCTCTCACGCGATGACGTTTTCAGTCGCACAACCGACTTCCTCCTGCTGACCAGAGAAAAGCAACTCGGCGCAAACACGTTTCTTATGACCGAGACTGTCACACTGCCCGCCCCCGCCAACGGCTGGGTGCTCCCGGCCAACGGAGAGTACTACGTTTTCATGGAAATCGAACGCGGATCGGGCGCCCCGGACGACACAAACCCCGCTGACAACATCAAAATGCACGGTTACAGGATAACCGTCAACAGCGGCATCCTGCCTGAGGCAACGATTTCCGGCTACGTCCGAACCGCCGCCGGCCAGGGCGTCTCCGGCGTCACCCTGTTTGGCCTGCCGCAAAACCCGACCACCAACGCACAAGGCTTCTACACAGCAACCGTGGATCACGGCTTTTCGGCATTAGTAATGCCGTCCGCCCAGTGTTATGCCTTCACACCGGCCTCAAAGACCTACACCAATGTCTTGAACAACCAGACCAGCCAGAACTACACCGCGACTGCGAAGCCGCCCCGCATCAGCGGGCACATCCTCCTGCCCAGCGGCAAGCCCGTCGCGGGGGTAATGGTGCAGATCGGTCAGGATGGCCCGGTTGTCACGACGAATTTCCAAGGCTATTACGAGGCCCAGGTGGAATGTGAATGGTCCGGAGTGATTACCCCGCAGAAGCAGCACTACGCATTCACACCCGCGTCAAGAACCGTTGACAATGTCGTCAATGACCTTCCGCAGAATTTCGCGGCGGCGCGCCTGGGGGCTATTTACGTGGATCCGACCGCCGACGGCGCAAACGACGGTTCGAGTTGGCAGAACGCCTTCATGTTCCTGCAGGATGCACTGGTGGAAGCGGGCACGGGCACCAACATCTGCGTGGCAGGAGGCGTTTACAGGCCTGACCAGGGCGGATCCAGCATAACCGGCGATCGCCAGGCGACTTTTCAGCTTGTAGCCGGTGCGGCTATGTACGGCGGCTTTCCAAATGGCGGCGGCGACTTCAGCGAGCGAGATTTCCAGCAGCACGCCAGTGTGCTTACGGGCGACCTGCAATTAAACGACGGCGCCGGCTTCACAAACCGCAGCGACAACGCTTTACACGTCGTCAAGGGAGCCGACAACGCGACCCTCGACGGATTCATCGTCATCGGCGGCCAGGCTGACGGTTTCGGCGCCGACAGCCGTGGCGGGGGCATGTACAACAGCGAGGTCGGCACGACCATCCGCAACTGCACATTCACGGACAACTTCGCCCACCAGAGCGGCGGGGCCATCCACACCGTCTCGGCAGACGACGACAACGAGCTTTCACTGCATGTCAAAAATTGTGCGTTCCTCGACAACACCGCCCAGAAGGGCGGCGCCCTTTATACCGAACTGCTGGCGGACGTCTTAATCGAGGGCTGCTATTTCGCGTTTGCCGCCATGTCGGCCGGCGACGTGCCTTACTACGGCGGCGCCGCTTACAACCATGGCTGCAAGCAGGTACAGGTGCAGGGGTGTACCTTCAGCGGCAACAAGGCCAATGACGAAGGCGGGGCTCTCAAAAATGAACTGGTGGACGCAATGGTACTTCGGAGCTGCCTGTTCGTCGACAACGTCTGCCTTTACGGACCGGGCGCGGGCGTACACAATCGCTACTCGTCCTGCACGGCGATCAACTGCACATTCGTGCGGAACGCGGCGAGCTTTGTCGGCAGCGGCGCAGGCATCTTCTCTAACAACTCTTCCCTGAAGATCACCAACTCCATCTTCTGGCAGAATACTGCAAGCGGCACGGCGACACAGGCGGCTCAGATCTATTCGTCGCCACAGGCGGCGGATATCAACTACTCTTGTGTGCAGCGGTTGTCGGCGGGCGCACCCGGGGTCGGCAACATCAGAACAGACCCCAATTTCGTGGACTTCGACGGCGGGGACTTGCATCTCAATATGACGTCTCCATGCCTGAACACAGGCAGCCCCGACGAAGATTACACAGGCCTCTACGATATCGAGGGTAACCGCCGCCTGCGTTACGGCCGAGCAGACGTTGGTGCATACGAGTACGTGGCCGACCCCGGCGATTTGCAACCGGACGGCAGGGTGAACCTTGCAGACCTTGGATTGCTGGCCCGGTACTGGCTGAAGGAATGCGGCGCCCCCGGCTGGTGTCGCGATGCGGACATTGACCTCAGCGGCAGGGTGGATGCGGCCGACCTGGCGGTGCTTGTGGAACAATGGACCGGCGCCGATGTCCAGCCGAACCTGGTCGCCCGATGGACAATGGACGACAGCTTGGCAAGTCTGACGGTCGTCGACACCAGCGGCAACGGCCTTCATGGAACTGCCTCGCGCAACACGGCTGATATTTCCGTGCCGGGCGTCCTGGGCAAGGCCTTTGCCTTCGGAGGCATTATCGACTACATTCGCGTTCAAGATGCGCCGCTGCTTAGCCCTTCCGGCGAGCTTACAATCTGCGGATGGTTTGTGTTCAACCAGCCCGGTCAAAACGCCGGACTTGTGTGGAAACACAATTATAATTTTGCGTTGTATACGGTATCGCAGCGCGTGCGATTCTCCGTGTGGAACGAGGCTGCGCAGGAGAGCCGTGCATGGTTCTCCACGTCGCTGCTGAAGCCCGGCTGGAACTACATCGCCGCGGTCTTCGACGGCGCCGAGTCGCGTCTATATCTCAACGGCGCTGCCGCAGGCGCCGCGGGCGCGCCGATCTCCGGCGGCATCAGGGACAGAGACGGCGACCTGTACATCGGCATGCGCCCCGACGGCGTGGGCGATGTCTACTTCGAAGGAGTAATGGACGACATCCGGGTTTATGACCGAGCTTTGAGCTTTCCGGAAATCCAGGATATGTGTGCAGCGGCGCCATAAAACGATGCACTATGTTTTTCGTTTGAGAATGAAAATCGACTGGTCACTTTGTGCGTTTGAAATCTTCTTGTCCGTGGCAAGCAGATTGAGTTTGTTATTTATGAACAAAAGGAGGGAACAATGGGTAAACAATTTGCTTTGAGGTCGGCTGGTTTTCACATCGTCAGCTTGCTCTTGGTTTTTCCGTGTGTGATGCTTCGCGCGGAAAGCAATCCGTTCAGTGCGGACATCACGCACCTTCATTACCAGGATGGCTCGGGCCGTCAGATTGATTATGATTTCTTGTCCGGCAGTCAGGAGAGCTCAGGAGCCATCCTCCTTCCGGAAGCAGCCATTATCCAACGGCCGCCAACGGAAATGACAACGCTGTATCTGTGGGAGCAGATAAGAGGCACGCAGCAACTCAACACGACCGCGGGCTACTGCAGAATGAGCATCCCCCAGGCAAGCGGAACGATGTTGCCGGTTCCTACGGCAAGCATCGTCATCGACGGCAGTGTCGACGACTGGACGGCCGTCGACGTATACGCGATGGATCAGAACACCGGCGATGACTATCCCGACGCGCCCGGCAGCGACATTGAATATGTCAAGCTGGCATACAATCCGGAACGCACCAGGCTGAATATTCTCATCAAGGTAACCGACGCCATCGACTGGGATATCCTCTATCGTGTGCTCCTGGCAGCCTCGCCGAGTGATATCCGGTGGCCCGGCAGCATGCAGATAGACCTCGACTATCCCTACGACTCATGGAATGTGACAAGTTTTGTGTGCGGCGGCGACTACCAGTGGTACCGATTTGACGCGAAGGGACAGGTCGCCGTCAACGGCGCCTTCCTTGAGGCCAGCGTGGACCTCGCACCCGGGCTCGGCGAGACGTTCTATCTATGGTGTGAGACGATCGACTGGTACTACGATTACCTCTACGACACCCTGCAGGCCGTGCAGACTGAAGTGGAAGGTGTTTTCGCGCTGGGCGCCGACGGACCCGTCGCCGGCGCACCCGAGGACTGGCAGTTTCAGGTACGCCTGAGCAACTTCGCAAACACGGGCATGGTGCAGCACAATTACGGTGCAACCATCGGCGGCGGCACATGGGCAACGCAGTACGAGAACACGGAAACCCCCTACAAGACGATCACGGTCAACGGCGACCCAGCCGATTGGGCGGACGTCGCCGGCGCCGTACTGGTCTCCGAGAAACCCTATTCAGGAACGCCCGACGCCCGGATACAGCGTATCTCTACGGCAATGGACGACACGTACGTTTACTTCATGGTCCAGACGGGCGCAGCGCTGGCCGGCAGCGACGTGGTCAGCGTCGAACTCCAGTTCAACTACGAGGACGGACAACACTTCTATGACGGCGATCATGACGACATCTGGATCCACGTCTATTTGCCCGACGAGGAAGTATGGGGATGGAGAGATGACGTCGCATGGGTCGATTTGAATGCTGACGTTGCAGTCGGAGAAGTGCTGGAGGTCCGCATACCGAGGAGTGAGCTCGGCGATCAGGGCTATTTCAACGCAACTTATGCCAGCACCTGGAAATCGGACTCGGTCGACAGCGAGGATGCAGTATGGGTGGACCCCGTAATCTCGCCGATGGCCGGTTACGGATTCTTCACTGGATGGCACGAAGGCACTTATTATGAGAATATACTGCACCTCTGGGCCGAGATTGATTCGGAGCACGGCAGGATCGTGCGCGCCGAATCGGAAGAGGTACTGTTGACAGGTTACGATCCGGCTTCGACCGTGGTGGATATTCGGGTGAAGGTTACCGGCGGACAAACTGCAACTATGGATTATCGCATCAACGACAGCGACTGGCAGTCGCTGTGGTCGCACACCATCGCCGCCGGACGGATGCTTGGCTTCATCGGGCAGTTCCCCTACGTTGCTCTCGAAACGGAATACATCCCACAGGAAGAGATTTCGCTGAACATCTCCGGCGTCGTAACGGATGCCCATACGGGTCAATGGCTTGAGAACATTTACGTAGGCTGCTGGAACGATGACACACAGCAGTATTTCAGCACGCGCACCGGCTCTGCGGGTGAATATGAATTCACGGACTTGCCTGCCGGCGAAGTGTACATAATGGTCGAGCCGGAGTCCGGCAGCCCCTACGCCCGCGTCGGTCGGGATATAGACCTCGCAGCAGACATGTCCGGCGTCAATTTCGCGCTGCCGCAGGCCGCCACACTGTCGGGCCGCGTGGTGGACGCCCAGACCGCTTCACCAATAGGCGATATCCGAATCGGCTACTGGAGTGAGCGGTACAGTATCTGGCAGGATGCATGGTCAAATGCTGACGGCTCCTTCACGCTGACCAACCTGCCACCCGGCATGGCAGACATCGAAATCGAATCATGGGCCGATCCGGATTACATCTGGCTGTCCTGGCCGGCAAACCTGATCTATCTCGACGAGGCCCAGGAAGTCAGCGGACGCGTCATTGCGCTTCGCCGCGGTCTGCATGTCTGGGGATATGTCAAAGACGTGCACGGCCAACCCGTTCCGTGGCTGGATGTCGAGGCGCAAGGCGCCGCCTATGAGGCCGACACGGAAACCGACGCCGACGGCAGATACGAATTCTACCTGCTGCCGGGCAGCTACACGGTCTCTATCGATTATGATGAAGACGACAATCCCGCGACTCAGTGGGCGGCACTGCCCGTTGGCATAACGGTCGGCCAGTCAGGCGAGGTCAATGTACCCGACATAATCGCCTACTCAAGCACAACAGGTCTGCAGATATCCGGCACGGTGAACAATATCGCGCCGCTGCCAAACGGCGGGTTTTTCGTAACAGCCCTGCCGGCCGGCACACAGCTCACCGCCGACGAATTCGCCCTGGCCGCTTCCGTCTGCGGGACGGCGCCCTCGGACACCGGCGAGTTCGTCATCCCCATCCTGCCGCCGGGCGATTATGATATTTACCTGGCAGCCGAGTACTGGGATATAGACGACGTGGAGTCATTCGCAATATGCGACAAGGTCCTCAACGTGGCCGCCGGTACGACCGCCTTGGCCCTCAACGCCGCACTGCCGCAGGGATCGCTGCACGGCGTCGTTGGCAATGTAACGCACCGGCCGGTACTGGGCGCGTCCATCTTTATCGCCAATGCGGCAAACGGACAGTTCGTCGGCATCGCTGATGCCGGCCCGGATGGATATTACCAGGTGCGAAACCTCGCCGCCGGAACGTACACCCTTACTGTCATCCACTCCAAATATCAAACGATCGAGAAAGTGGTTGTCGTCAAAGACGGCTTGGCAACCCAGGTCGATCCGTTTGTTATGTCGTTCGCCGGAGGAAAGGAGGCCAGCGATCTGAATGGCGATGGAGTCACCGATTCAGGCGATTTGATCCTGTTCGCGGAACAGTGGCTTGGCGGCGGGGATCTGCAAGCGAATCTGGACCAGGCCGGTGCCGTGGACATGGCCGATCTGTCGTTGATGGCTGCCCTGTGGCGGTCCGAAGCCATGTGGACGCTGACAGGCGCCGCACAAGAGCCCGGCCTCGTCGGACACTGGAAAATGGACGACTGCTCGGCAACAACCGTGGTCCTCGACGCCGGCGGCAACGGCTTTCACGGTACCGCCGCTCGCAATACCGCCGATATCTGCATCGCCGGAGTAATTGACGGCGCCATGACGTTTAATGGCGCAGGTGACCACGTCCGCGTGCAGGACAGCGCCTTGCTGAGTCCGTCCGGCGAGTTTACAATCTGCGGATGGTTCGCTTTCGACAATCCCGCTCAAAACGCCGGGCTCGTCTGGAAGCACAATTACAACTTCGCCTTGCACACCGTGTCGGACCGCGTACGTTTCTCGGTCTGGAACGACGCCTCACAGGAGAGCCGTACCTGGTTCTCCACGTCGCTGCTGAAGCCGGGCTGGAACTACATCGCCGCGGTCTTCGACGGCACAGCCGCCAGACTGTATCTCAACGGCGCCGCCGCCGGAGCCGCAGGCGCAGCGATATCCGGCGGCGCACGCGACAGAGCCGGCGATCTCTACATAGGCATGCGGCCCGACGGCGTAGGCGACGTCTACTTCACCGGAGCAATGGATGATATTCGAATATACGACCGCGCACTGACATTGCAGGAGACCGAGTCGATCCGCACAGCAGCGCCCTGACGGGCCTCAGCACATCCTGGAGACATGCAGACGCCCGGCAATGACGCCGCATTTCGACCTCACAGGCTCTGCGTCAATCCAGGTGGTCGACGATCTTGTTGTAGAACTCTACGTACTTGTCCTTGTCCGGCGTGCCTCGCACGGCGATCGCCGATCGCGGGTGCTGATTAAGAATGCCCGTGATCGCATAAGGGATTGTGTAGCCCCATTCCATTTCCTTAGTCATGGGGATCATATAGTCCTGAATGACCTTCAGAATGGGTTCGATGTTGAACTTGGGGTTCTTGAGGAAACCGATGATCAGCTCAAGCGGACAATTGCCGGCGCCGCGGCCGATGCCGTACAGCGAAGCATCGACCAGATTGCAGTCGTGGCGGATGCCCTCGATAGTATTGGCGTAGGCCAATTGCTGGTTGTTGTGGCAGTGCATGCCGATGCGCTTGTTCGGAAGGTGCTTCTGGTAAAGCTTGACGATATACTCAATCTGCTCGCAGAAAAAGTAGCCGTAGCTGTCCACCACGTACACCGTCTCGGTCTGTGTCTCGGCCAACTGGTCCAGCGCCTCGATGAGGTCGAATTCGTTTTCGGTGCTCACCGCCATGATGTTGACGGTCGTTTCGTACCCCAGATCGTGGCACTTCTTCTCCAGCGTGATCGCCTTGTCGATATCCTTGACGTAAGTCGCGATGCGGATCATGTCGATGGGACTCTCGTCGACCGGTGCAAACTCCTGCTCAAGCACGCGATGGGCGTCGACCATGATGCTCAGCTTGACCTTCGAATCCACGCCGTCAATGATCCGCCGAATCTTCTCGTCGTCGCAGTACTTCCAGTCGCCGTAGTCCGACGGCGGTGCATACTGCCGGCTGGAGCGATAACCCATTTCCATATAGTCGATGCCCGCCTCCGACAGCGCAACGTAGACGGCCCGAACGAATTCATCCGTGAAGTAATGATTATTAATCAGACCTCCGTCCCTGATTGTGCAATCCAGAACTTTGATCGCCTCTCTGTACATGTCCGTTCCTCTTTCTAAATGGCGCGGTACCGATCTGTCGGATGGCCTCGCCGGGGAATAAACGGGACCGGCCGCTACGCGTACAGCCGGTCCAGGATTTCGTCAACGATTTGCGGGTCAACCTCGTGCGCCCACTGTCCGTCCCTGCAGAACGCCCGACCGATTGCCTCCAGCAGGACAAACCGTGGCCACTGGTTGACCGCTTTTTTGTCATGTTTAATGATATCAAACAACTCGGTCTTTTGCAAGTCTTTTGGAATACTCATCGGCACAGAAAGACAAGAAAGGACATTCTCGATTCGACCGAGCCTCTTAGCGTCTCCCAAACCTGTCTTTTCGGCAATCAGTTCCGCGGCAATTATGCCCACGGCGACCGCCTCCCCGTGCAGGAGCCCGAAGCCGCTTGCCGACTCGACCGCATGACCGACCGTGTGTCCGAAATTCAGGACTCGCCGGCGGTTTGTCTCGGTCGGATCTTCCTCGACGACCGCCGCCTTGATCCGGCAGTTGCGCACGGCGATGTGCTCCAGCACCGCCGTCTCGCGGGCGAGGATCGCCGGCATGCTCTTCTCGAGATACTCAAAATAGCCGCTGTCGGCAATGAGGGCGTGCTTGACTGATTCCACCAGACCTGCCCGGTACTGACGATCGTCAAGCGTTGCCAGCGTTTCAACGTCAATATAAACCGCCGCCGGTTGCCAGAACGCCCCGTAGGCGTTCTTGCTGATGGTGGAATCGACACCCGTCTTTCCGCCGACACTTGAGTCTGCCTGTGCGACCGTGGTCGTGGGGATCTGGACGACCTTAACGCCGCGCTTGAATATGGCCGCCGCAAATCCCGCAATGTCGCCGACCGTTCCACCGCCCAGCGCCACGATGACCGTATCACGCCCCAGAAAAGCCTTCTCCATCGCCTCGACTATTGCGATCACCGTGCCCAGGTGCTCCGCCGCCGTCATCGCCGCGTCGCTTACTACAAACTTCCTCCCCGGACAGTCAGCCTCAAGCCGTGTCCACACCGAATCCAGCAATCCGCTCCCGATATGGATTCGATAACCGCCGGCGGGCACTTCCGGAATTTTAACTTCGACTTCAGGCACCGCGAAAACCTTGTCAATAAGAGACCAGTACGTTGATCGGATGCTCACCCAGCTTGTCGCGACCGGGCAGCGATGTTAATTCGATTAGAAAACTCAATCCTGCCACCTCCGCGCCAAGCCGCTCGATCAGCTCACAGGCCGCCCACATCGTGCCGCCGGTTGCCAGCAGATCGTCGACCATGAGAATCTTCTGACCGGGCTGGACCGCGTCGTGATGGACCTCGATCGTGTCGCTGCCGTATTCCAGATCGTAGGTAATGGACTCCGTCACGGATGGCAGTTTGCCTTTCTTGCGTAGCGGGATGAAGCCTGCGTCAAGCTCGCGAGCGACCGCCGAACCGAAGATGAACCCGCGAGCCTCGACAGCTCCCACGTGATCGACACCCTTGCCGCGGTACGGCTCGGCAAGCCCGCGAACCGCCGCCGCCAAGGCATCCGCATCCGCCAGCAGGGGCGTAATATCCCGAAAGAGAATTCCCTTCGTGGGAAAATCCGGGATATCGCGAATATAGTTCTTGAGATTTACTTCTGTACTCGACATCCTGACAGGCTCCTGATGCAGGGGGTTCCAAACACTCGCGGCAGGCCGTCCGGAAGGCAAGCCCGCTGCCGCACGCGCGCGGCACAGCCGACCATCCTACAGGTTTGCTTTAATCCGTCAAGTGCCGATTTGCCGGATCAGGAGGTCATCAGTTCGTTGAGGCGCTCCAGGGCGTTTCGCTGTATCTGACGCACCCGCTCGCGCGTAAGGCGCAGCTTCTTGCCGATTTGCTTGAGCGTAAGCGGTTCCTTCTCATTCAGCCCAAACCGCAAAGTGAGCACTTCCGCCTCCCGGCTGTCGATCTTCTTCAGCAGGTGAACCGCTTTCTTGAGCTCTTCATGCGTGCCCAGCAGGTCCTCAGGCGCCGTCGCCTTGTCGTCTTGAATGGTCTCGGTCAGCCCCGAATTGTCGTCGGCGTTGTCGCCCTGGAAGCCGGCGTTTACCACGTCCACTATCTGCTGAATCGCATGCGCCTTGCGAAGCGGAATCTTCATCGCCTTGGCCATTTCCTCAACGGTCGGAACCCGCCCCAGGCACGGCTCCAGCTCGCCCGAAGTGCTGCGCCACTGATTGATCAGCTCAACCATGTACGTGGGGATGTGAATCGGCTGCGCGTTTGAAAGTATCGCCCGCTTGATGGACTGTTTGATCCACCACGAAGAATACGTGCTGAAACGAACGCCGTGCTCCGGGTCGAACGTGTCAACCGCGCGCAGCAGTCCGAGGTTGCCCTCTTCGATGAGATCACCCAAGGTCATGCCGCGGCCGTTGAATCGCTTTGCGATGTTCACAACGAGCCTGAGATTGCTGCTGACGAGGCGCTCTCTTGCCTCTGGATCGTTGTCTTCGATGACGCGGTAGGCCAGATCCTTTTCCTCCTCCCAGCTAAGCAGCGGTGACTCGTCGATCTCCTTGAGATACTCTTTGATTGTCGCGTCAAACGCCATAAGTTGCTCCCATGAAACCCGTCGATGAAGCTGCGTGCCCAAGGTGCCCGCTGCCCGCGCCTGTAAAGGGGCGTCCGCAATCGGTTATGCAGACGCCCCATTGTTTATCGGCACTTTCTATATCAGGGTTTAGAGCCAATGGCTAAGCCGTTGAAGCCGCCGATGACCGACGCCGACGCCTCAGGCCTGCGAATCCTCCTCGCTCTGCGGCTCTGCCGATTCATCGGCTTGCTCGGGCCGGTCTTCGCCCTCAACGACCTGTTGCGGCTCGTTTATCGGACTTGATACGATTACCGAATCCGGCATGAGCGACCCGTCCAGTCCGCCGCGTCTTGCAGCCGGCTTGATTCGCGGCTCCTCGACGCCGCCCTCGACCTTCTTCTTCTGATCTTCGGCCGCCCACTGCACGCGCCTCAGGCTCAGTCCGATCTTCCGGCTGTCGGTATCCACTCGCAGAATCTTCACCTCGATCTCGTCGCCAAGATTGACAATGTCCTGCGGGGTATTGATCTTGTGGTCCGCTAACTCGCTGATATGCAAAAGCCCTTCAAGATCCGGCTCCAGCTCCACGAAAACGCCGAAGTTGGTCAGCTTCGTAACATGCCCCTGAACAATCTGGCCCGGGATGTACTTCTCAGGAATAGCCCGCAGCCACGGGTCTTCCGTCAGTTGCTTCATCCCGAGCGACACGCGATGCTTCTCCTCGTCGACCTCCAATACGAGGCACTTCAGTTCCTGACCCTTTTCCAGCGCCTCCGACGGGTGATTGTACTTCTTCGTCCAGCTCATGTCGGAAATGTGAATCAGGCCGTCGATGCCAGGCTCTATTTCAACGAACGCACCATAGTTCGTCAGGCTGGTCACCTTCGCCGTAACGATCGTGCCCGCAGGGTACTTCTGAGCCGCCACCGTCCACGGGTTCGTCTCGAGCTGCTTGATGCCTAACGAAATCTCCTGCTTGTCCTTGTTCACGTCGAGAACGACAACCTCGATCTCCTCGTTGAGGCTCAGCATGTCCGCCGGGTGCGCTATACGCTTCGTCCAGCTCATCTCGCTGATGTGCACCAGACCCTCGATCCCTTCCTCGAGCCGGATGAACGCACCGTAGTTCATGATGTTCACGACCACGCCCTTGACGCGCGAGCCGACCGGATAACGCCCCTCCACCGTTTCCCACGGGCTGGCGCTCTTCTGCTTGAGACCCAGCGATATCTTCTCGCTCTGCTTGTCGACGCCGATGACCATGCACTCGATCTCCTGGTCCAGATCCACGACCTCCGACGGGTGCGTGATCCTGCCCCAGCTCAGATCGCTGATGTGCAGCAGGCCGTCCAGGCCGCCAAGGTCCACGAACACGCCGAAATCCGCGATGTTCTTAACCACGCCCTTGCGAAGCTGGCCGACTTCGATTTCCTGAAGGATCTTTTCCTTGCTGCTCTGACGCTCCTCTTCGATCAGTTTGCGCCGGCTCACGACGATATTGTGATTTTCCGTGTCGATCTTGAGTATCTTGCAGTCGATGTCCTGTCCGATGAAGCGGCTGATGTCGCCCGGCTTGCGGATGTCGACCTGCGAAGCGGGCAGAAAAACCGGCACCCCGATGTCCACCAGCAGTCCGCCCTTGATGCGCCGTGTAACCTTGCCGGTAACCACGTCGCCTTCCTTGTTCGTTTCGATGATGCGCTCCCAGCCGCGGATGCGGTCGGCCTTGCGCTTACTCAGGAGAATGCCGCCTTCGGCATCCATCTCTTCCAGCAGGACCTCGATCTGCTGACCTTCGACGATCTCGTCGGGACTGTCGAATTCCGACGCGTCCACGATGCCTTCGCTCTTGAGACCAAGCTCGACGATCACGTCGTTGCCCAACTGCGTTACGATCTTGCCCTTGATGATCGTACCCGGCACAAGAGCCTCGACCTTGCGTTCAACCGCCTCGCCGAGAAGCTGACGATGTTCCTCATTAAAAAGCTGACTGATCTCCTGCTCGAGTTGCTCTTCCGTTAAACCTAATTGCCTGATAATGTTTCTGTTGACCATACGATAAACCTTACCTTTGTGGAGTCTTTTTGGCCGACCGGCCGGCGCCCCACATTTACGCCGACAGGCCATCATAACGGCACTGCAATAAATAAAAAAACGCACTGGCCAACGCGACCAATGCAATCAGCAAACGTCTGTTACGCGTTCTCGCCGCCGTCCAGGTGCGACCTGAGTCTGCCGACAAACTCGTCTATCACGCGATCGGGCGTCGAGGCGCCCGCGGTCACACCGGCCGTAGCCGCGCCGCGGAGGATACTTGTATCAAGTTCACCCCAGCTTTGCAAATGAAACGTCCGGGGATTGTGCTTTTTGCACAACTCAGCCAGTTTCTTCGTGTTTGCGCTGTTCAACCCCCCTAATACAAACATAACGTCCACCCGCTCACAGAGCTTCACCGCCGATTCCTGCCGTTTTATCGCCTCCCGACACAGCGTATTGATGATCTTCAGTTCCGAAAAACCTTTCCTAACTATCTCGCTCACCATGCTCGCGAAATGATCCGGGCTCTGCGTCGTCTGGCAGATCACACCGAGTTTGCCGTGACCCGACAGATTATCCAGGTCCCCACGGCATCCGATGACCGCCACATTGTGAGCATAACCAATGATCGCCTGCACTTCAGGATGCTCTGAGTCCCCGATAATGACGACCTTGTAGCCTTGCTCATTCAGCTCATGACTGATCCTCTGAAGCCGCTTCACGAGAACACACGTCGCATCGACAATCTCCAGACCCTTGTCGGTAATCTCCTGCAGTTGCCGGCGGGTCGCCCCGTGCGAGCGGATCAGCACCGTCCCCGACGGTATCTCCTCAACCGAGTCGACCGTCTGCAGCCCGTCCTGCGACAATTCGTCCACCACCTGCTGGTTATGAATGATAGGACCAAGACTGTAAACCACGTCCTGCCGCGTCAGCGTCTCCTTCGCTAATGTGATGGCGTTCTTGACACCAAGGCAAAACCCGCATTTTTCCGCGACAAATACTTCCAATTCGGCCTCACTCTGCCAATGTCGGACCCGCATCAACGGAAACCTTCTGGTCCGGAATGCTTGCCCCGCTGTAATCAAACGGCGGTCGGCCCATCTTCTCTCTCAATTCATTGTGCATCCGCCGAAGCTTGTCCGTCAAAACGCGCGCAAACTCGCGATCCCCGAGCCGTTCGATCTCTTCATACGATATCCGCTCCCCGAACATCACGTTAACCTTGCGAATCTTCGGAAACTTCTGCGTCCGCGGCCAGCACTCGTAGGCGCCTTCCAGAACCGCCGGCACAACGTCCGCCTGCCCCCGCCGGCTGATCAGACCGAAACCCGGCTTGACCTCGTCGACCTTGCCGTCCCACGTCCGCGAGCCTTCCGGAAACAAACATACGGCGCAGCCGCCCTTGAGTTTGGCTATAATCCTCCTCATCGCCCCGATATCACCCGCACCCTGCTTGATCGGCACCACGAAAAGCGTGTTGAGCAAACCCCCCATCACCTTCGAATCCCAAAGCGACTCCCGCGCCACGAAATGAAAATTCCGCAAAACCCACGACTGCGCAAAGATCGGATCCAGGTAACTCTGGTGACTGCACAGAATCAGAAGCGGACCCTTGCGCGGCACGTTCTTCATCCCGTATGCCCAAACGCGGCACAGCGTGCACACCACCGCCGTGCACATGATCCTCGCCAGACCGTGCCAAAGGCGTTTGATCAGGGGTTCGGCGCCTTCACTTGCCATGCTACCCTTCAATATGCTTCATCATCGCCTCGACGACGCCCGCCGCGTCGAGATCAGTCGCGTCAATTATCACCGCATCCTCCGCCGGTACGAGCGGCCCTGTCGAGCGGTTCTCGTCCGACGCATCCCGCTCGATCATATCTTCGCGTATCTTTTGTATATCGACATCCACCCCCTTGCCGGCAAGCTGGAATTTGCGCCTTCTCGCCCGCTCGTCCACGTCGGCCCTTAGAAAAAACTTGTACCGCGCGTCCGCAAATGCCACCGTACCCTGGTCCCGCCCTTCGGTAACCACCGCCTTCTGCCCGGCCGCGAACGCTCGCTGCATATCAACCAGCGCCGCCCGAAGCGGAGCTGCCCCCGCGACATGTCGAACCTGCGCAGTTATCTCCGGACTGCGGATCGCCCCCGAGACATCCCGCCCGTCGACAAAAGCCCTCATCTCCGCACCGTCCGCCTTGAAGTCAAACTCAGACCCCCGCAGCACCTCCAGCACCTTCTCCGCATTGGTCAGATCCACGCCCCGATCGAGCGCCGCCCAAGTGAGAGCCCGATACATCGCCCCCGTATCGAGAAAAGCCGCGCCAAGCCGCTCGGCAAGCATGTGCGCAACGGTGCTCTTGCCAACCCCCGCCGGCCCGTCGATTGTAACGATCATATCCGCCATAAGTGTCCGTCAACAGCACCGCCGACCCAAAACGCCCGCGGCGAGCGGCGAATATAACCGCCATGACCCGCACGGTAAAGGATTTTCACGCCAGAACGCAGCATGGGCATCCTGCCCGTGTCCAGGGCCAGAACGTGCCCTGCTCCTGCCCGTGTGCCAAGGCATGCCCTGCTTCCCGGCGTTCCGAGAGTCGCCCCCTTTTGTTGCCCTCAGCAAGACTCGCACACCCCGTCGCAATCACCACCTGATCGCCAGATCGTCCCTGCCAGGCAGCTTCGGAAACGGCGCATGCGGCTCCGTCTGGTACCAGAACGCCACACTCGAAAGATCGTCCTTCAAATGCAGATACCGCCCTTCCGACTGCCACCCCAAAGCCTGCATCGTAACGCGAAGGTCCTTCTCGAATCGCACCGGATCAACGATATGCCACCGATACAGCCCGAAGCGCGGCTGCTTGAGCGCATTGCTCTCCGCCGCATAAACGTGAGGCATCCCCGCATAGGCCGTACTGAACGCCATGTAGTCGTCCGTGCCCGGCTTCGCGAAACCGTACGACCCGCAGAAATAATCCTCCGTACCCGTACCGCAGATCGTCGGAAAATCCTTGTCCCCGTCCATGAAGAACTTGATCTCGCCCTCGCCCCACCAGCCCGGCGAATTCGACCCCCAGCACATCACCGTACCCACGTAGTGCCCCTTGCCGCGAATCCCGTCGACTATGGTGTAGTCCTCCATATCCGGCACCGTATTCGTCCGCCGAAACTGCGCGTGCAGATACCCTGCCGACTTCGGCACATCCGTCAGAGTATAGTCGATCTGGTAGTACAGCACCATGTCGCGAGCGTCGATGTTCTCGAACGTAATCCGCGCGCTCCTGCGGAACGGCATCGGCCAGTAGCAGTTGAACCCGCTGCCCGGATTCGCGCACACCGCCAACGAATTGACCTGCTCGAACTTCCCCCAGCCGTTCGCGAAAAAGTCCCCAACCGGAACCTCCACCGACGGATCCTTCTCGCCGTCCCAGTACATCCGCAGGATCGAGTATCGCCAGTTGCCCGTCGGCGTCATCCAGATGTGCTGAATCGCTCCCGGCCCCTGTATCTCCGCAAGCGTAAACGTCGTCCCCGCCTTGACCACTATCGAAGGCGAAACCTTCCACCCCTGACCCATCTCCCGCGCCGCATGCGAACCGGTCCCCTCCGTCGCCATGCCGCCCTTGCCCTTCTCGCCGGTGAAGTTCTCCGGGCTGATCGAACGCGTCTGCGCGTCCGACAGCATGTGAAGCCGCCCAAGACCCATGTCCAGACCGTTGGACATCTGCGCCTCCTTGCATCCGGACGCGGCAAGCACGACAACGCACAGCAAAAACACTACAGGGAATCGCACAAACTTCATGATGGCCTCCTTAGAAAAGGTTACAAATAAATCTTCTCTCGAAGGCCCTATTGTACCGCTTCGTCGTCGGAATGCAAACCCTTTGCTGCTCCTCAAAAGGGCCTCGCCCGCTACTTGCTTCGGCGGATCATTAGCCGGAAATGCTCACCGACAGGCTCCGTCGCTATCACCTCATGACCCTGCTCGGCAAAACTCGCCGGAACGTTCCTGATCGGCTCCCCCCCGTCCAGCAGAACCTCAAGTCTCTCCCCGACGCCGATCTTCTCCAGTTCGAGTTTCGCCTTGACAAAGTTCAGCGGGCACGAGACGCCGCGAAGATCGACCCGGTGAACCTCACGCGCACCGCCGCCCTCACCGCCCGCCGGCGCACCGACCGGCTCCGCCCGGAACTTCAGCCCCGCGTCCAGCGATTTGAACAGCACTTCGATCCGATCTATCAGCCCGTCAACCAGCGGCAGAATATCCCCCAAAGAATCCGCGTCGCCCATGCGGTAATCGACCGCCCTGTCCAGCAAACCTTTCGTTTCCGGCACGACCCAGCCCGGCTCGATCATGTGCCTGGCGAACGCCGCGAATATCTCGCGGTCCTTCTTGGGCTCTTCGCCGAACGTCACCAACAGAGCCCGCGCCGCGCTCACCACCGCCCGGTAGATCGCCTCGTCCCGATCCCTGCCCGCCGGCGTCCGCCTCGCCTCGACCGCCGCACTCTTTGCCTCGTCAAGATCCAGCACGATCACGTCAATCACGCCCGCCCCGCACTCGCCGGGTCCGCGCCCGGCCAATGAGAACGGCTCGTCCGACCCGAAATCCTTAAAGTACTCCTCGCCGAACTCCCGCGAAAAATCGCCGTACTCCTCGACAAGTCTCTCTAAAAGCTCCAAATCCACCGAGCCGCCCCGCGCCGCCCGCGCCAGCATCTCCGGCACGCACCTGGCCGGAACCGTGCCGATATGCCCGGCAAGCTTCGCCTCCCCCATGCGGATATCCCCCCCGCCAACGACGTCGTAGCACGGCATGAGCCGCCCGCCGACACGCTTGGCCCTGCCCTGAAACCCGACAGACGCCACGCAATGATGACCGCAGGAGTTGGGACATCCGCTGATGCGAATCGTCGTACCCGCGCCGTCCGCAAGAGAGTCCTTCACCGCCTCTCCGATAGCACTCGCCAGCCCGCGCGACAGGCACAGACCCAGCTTGCACGTCGCCGCACCGGTGCACGCAACAATCTGCGGATTATGCGCGGCAAGACTCTTCACGCAACGCTTGATCTCGCTCACTGCCGCTGCGGTGTCCTCGCCCGCCACACCGCTGATCAGCAGATTCTGAAGCTGTGTCGTCCGCACAAGCCCCAGGCCGTACTTTTCCGCAACCTCCGCAACCCCTGACATATCCTCCGCCGAAATATCGCCAAGGCTCAGCGGAATCGAAACCGTATAAAGCCCCGGCGTCTTCTCCGCCAGCACCCCGTTTGGCAGCGGATCGAGAATCGAAGGACTTGCGCCCGCCTCCTTGCCAAAACGCGCAAAGATATCGCCAACGCAAGTCGCGGCGACATTCCCCTCTTCGATGAGTGCCTGCTTGTGCCGCCGGTACAACTCCACGAACTCCTTCTCACCCAGCCGCTTCAGCACGTACCTCAGCCGCGCCTTGTGCCTGTTGGCGCGATCGCCCTCCGCGTCGAATAGCCGCTTGACCGCCTCCGCCGTCAGGTAAACCTCCCCACCATCAATAAACTCCTCAATCTTAACACCCGCCGCCGGATTCGGACCTAAGCCGCCGCCCGCATACACGCAGAAGCCCTTGCGCCCGTCCCGTTCGACCGCGAAGAACCCCACGTCCGCCACCGAAGCCAGCGCGCAGTCCCGCCCGCACCCCGAAAATGCAATCTTGTACTTGCGAGGCAGATTGAACGAAGTACTGTCGTCCAGCAGCGACTCCGCGCAGGCGATTGCATAAGGCGCAACCTCGAAACATTCGTTCGCGCAGAAACCCGAACCGGGACACGCCGAAACGTTGCGAACCGTATTGCCGCCGCCCCCGCGCGCCGCCAGACCGCCTTCCAGAAGTCCCTCCAGCACTTCGGGCGTGCTCTCGATCTTAACCTCATGTATCTGGATGTCCTGCCGCGTCGTTATGTGCAGCACCCCGTTGCCGTATCGCCTGCTCAGCCCGGCTATCGTGCGCAACTGCCCCGCCGTCGCCAGACCCGCACCGATCCGAACCCGAACCATAAAAAGCCCGTTCGTCCGCTGCTCGTATATGCCCATCGGCACGCGATACCCGCGAAACGCCACCGGACTGATCTGGCCCGCCATAAATCTTCCGACCTGCCCGCGATATGCAAGCACGTCCCGCCGCACGCTTTCCGGAATACGAAGTATAGGTTCACCCGCCGAAACGCTCATGCCTGTCCTCTCACGATGCTCAATGGTATCTCGGTAACACGGCCTTCCTCGATCTCAAACGCGCGGGCGTAAGGCTCCTCCGGCCGCTCCAACGACAGAATCACCCACGCCACCCCCGGCTGAAGCGCAAGCCGTATATCCTCCTCCGATGGCCGCGCCGGCGTCGCAGGATGGCTGTGGTAAACGGCGATCATCTTCAGGCCCGCCGCCCGGATAAGCTTCACCACGCTGAACTGCTCCGCCGGGTTCATCATGAAATGATCGCTGCTGTCGTCCACGTTGGTCATCTCGTACAGCCGCCAAACGCGCCCCTCCCTGCCAGCCAATATCCCGCAAGCCTCCACCGGTGCAAGCGCACGCGCCTGGTCGACCATCTGGTCGAACACAAATCTCGGCAGTTCGATTCCGCTCATGACCTCCCTTTCAAATCACATGCCGGCGGCAGTTCGTCCTTCAATTCCGTAATAGCGGCGTCCTGGCCGCACAGGCAGCACTCCACGTTGCGATTCAGCTTCACCGCGCGAAACTCCATCTTCAGTGCATCGTATGTCAGCAGCCGGTTCGTCAGCAGTTCGCCGATCCCCAACAGGTACTTGATCGCCTCCGTAGCCTGTAAAGACCCTATCACGCCCGCCAGCACGCCCAACACGCCCGCCTGCGAACACGACGGAACCGCGTCCGGCGGCGGCGGCTCGTGAAAGATGCACCGGTAGCACGCCGACTCGCCCGGCAGAACCGTCATCAGTTGCCCGTAAAAACGCAGGATGCCCGCATGAGAATAAGGCTTCTTCTCGAACCAGCACGCGTCGTTGATCAGAAACTTCGAACCGAAGTTGTCCGTCCCGTCGATCACGAAATCGTACTCGCCAATAATCTCCCCGATATTCGCCGCCGTCGCCCGAAACGCATATGTCTCCACCCGAACATCCGGATTTATCGACGCGATCTTCGCCCGTGCCGAGTCCACCTTCGGCCTGCCCACGTCCGGCGTATGATGAATCACCTGCCGCTGCAAATTCGTCAGGTCCACGTTGTCGTCGTCGACCAGCCCCAACGTCCCGACGCCCGCCGCCGCAAGATAAAGCGCAGCCGGAGCGCCAAGCCCCCCCGTGCCCACGATCAGCACCTTCGACGACAGCAGCCTCTCCTGCCCCGTCCCGCCGACCTGATCCAGGATGATATGCCGGCTGTAACGTTCGATCTGCTGTTCACTCAGCCCCACCGCCGCCTCCCATGAAATAAAGAAATTCCACCTTGTCACCTTCGTTCAACTGTGTCGTCTCGTAAACGTGCCGCCGGATAATCTGCCCGTTCAGTTCCACCGACACCATCTCCGGCATCTTCACGTCATGCTCCACAAGGAGCTCATTCACGTTCAAACCGTCCCTCGTCGCAACCTCTTCACCGTTGATTATAAGTTTCATCGCTTAACCTCAAAACTCTTTTCCAATGCCTGTTCGAAATCCGCCGTGATATCGTCGATATGCTCCAGACCCGCCGATACCCGCACCATGTCCTCGCCTGCGCCCATCGCCGCCTTTGTCTCGCTGTCGAATTCATGAAAGATCGTCGACGCCGGGTGAATCACCAGCGTCCGTGTATCCCCGATATTCGCCGCATTCTTCGCCAGTCGCAGCGAATCGATAAACCGAAAAGCGCTGTCCCGTCCGCCCAAACCAAATGTCAGCAGTCCCCCGCCAAGCCCGCCGAACTGCGCCTTCACCCGCCCGATAAACGGACTCCCCGCCAGACCCGGATAATTCACCCAACGCACGCCCTCACGTCCCCCCAGCCACTCCGCCAGACGCCGCGCATTATCGCAATGAACCGCCATGCGAACCGCCAGAGTCTCAAGCCCCTGCAGCATAAGAAACGAACTCATCGGCGCCGCGCACCCCCCCAAATCACGACTGATCAAATTCCGCAGATACGCCGTAAAAGCCATCGGCCCGGCCCGCTCGCTCCACCGCCGCACCTCCTCGAACGACCCGCGCGACCAGTCGAACCGCCCTGTATCCACGATGCACCCCCCAATCGCCGTCCCGTGCCCGTTGATAAACTTCGACGTCGAATGAATCACGATATCCGCCCCATGTCCCCCGCAACGCACCAGCGCCGGCGTCGTCGCGGTGCTGTCCACCACAAACGGTATCCCAGCCGACCCCGCAATCGCCGCAATCCCCTCCAGATCAGGTACGTCCATCCGAGGATTGCCGATCGTCTCCACAAAAATCAGCCGTGTCCTCTCCGACACCGCCCCCGCAAACTTCTCCGTACGCGCCGCATCCGCCCAACGCGTCACAATGCCAAACCGCCCTAAAGTCTTCTCCAACAGCGAAACCGTCCCCCCGAATATCCCCTTCGCCGCCACAATCTCATCCCCCGCCTTCAGCAGCCCAACCGCCACCGCCGTAATAGCCGCCATCCCGCTCGACGTCGCAACCGCCCCCACCCCCTCCTCAAGATCCGCCATCCGACGCTCCAGAGCAGCCGTCGTGGGGTTCCCAACACGCGAATAAATATAACCCGGCGACTTGCCCGCAAACA
>Ga0334883_1002552_pt1 | contig 22064 bp, 18 predicted proteins | sample GraSluR1_MG_6_FD_207230 | JGI IMG/M metagenome (GOLD analysis project Ga0334883, IMG submission 207230) | Sludge microbial communities from methane-producing bioreactor in Wageningen University, Netherlands - Granular Sludge_09_05-R1 | ecosystem: Engineered > Bioreactor > Anaerobic >...
CGGCAGCTCAGAGTGAGAGGCTCTCCATCCTCGCGGTTTGCCCCGGCCTTCCCCCGGTCGTTGGGATCGTGCCGCCGTCCCGCCTTCCCGCGCCTCACCCGCCCTCGCGCTGACTCTCGTTGTTTCTCGCCCACAATGCCTTGCGCGATCCGGGGGTCGGCTTCGTTGCCGCGGCACAGGCCCCTCGACGTGGCGAACCGCGGGCCGCCCCTTCGGGAACCGCCGCGTCTGGGTCGAGTTTTGCCCGCCACATCAACCTGCCAAGCCAGGGAGGAAAGCACACGACACCATGGCCACCATGACCAACGGCCCCGCAAAGGAACAAACCACGGTCTTAACCCGATCTCTTGACGGGATCTTCAGCCCGAACGGCATCGCCGTGGTCGGCGTGACCGCCACGCCGGGTACGGTCCCGTACGATATCCTCCACAATATCGTCGCGTCGGGCTACCAGGGACGAGTCTACCCGGTCGCGCCGGGCAAGCGGACGATCTGCGACCTGCCCGCCTACCGTTACGTGGTCGACATCGACGAGCCGGTCGACCTGGCCGTCATCGTCTTTCCCGCCGAAGTCGTCGACCGGGCCCTGCGGCAATGTGGCGAGAAGGGAATTCGGTCGGTCATCGTGATTTCGGCCGGCTTCCGCGAGGTCGGGCCAGCGGGCGTCGAGCGGGAGGAGCAACTCAAACGAATCTGCGCCGACTACGGCATCGCCATGATCGGGCCTAATTGCCTGGGCGCGATCAACACCGACCCGTCCATCCAACTGAATGCCTCGTTCGCCCGCAAGATGCCCCACGCCGGGCGGATCGCGTTCCTTAGCCAGTCGGGGGCCCTCTGCACGGCCGTGCTCGACTACGCCCGGGAGAAGGAAATCGGCTTCTCGAAGTTTATTAGCTTTGGCAACAAGGCGGGCGTCACCGAATTCGAACTCATCGAATACCTTCACGACGACGACCAAACCGACGTCATCCTGCTCTACCTCGAGGAGCTTCGCGACGGCCGGCGTCTGCTCGAGGTGGCCCAGCGGGTGACCCGCGGCAAGAACGCCAAGCCCATCCTGGCCATCAAGTCGGGGCGCACTCCCCAAGGGGCCGATGCGGCGGCCAGCCACACGGGATCCCTGGCCGGCGAAGACGCCGTCTGCGACGCCGTGTTCCGCGAGGCTGGCATCGTCCGCGTCGACAGCCTCGAGGAACTGTTCAACTCGGCCGTTATGTACGCCTACCAGCCCATGCCCGCGGGCGACCGGCTGGCCATCGTGACCAACGCGGGAGGGCCCGGCGTCATGGCCACCGACGCGGCGATTCGCGAGGGCCTTGCCGTCCCGCGCCTGGCCGAGTCGACCATTGCCGAACTCAAGAAGACCCTTCCGGCCACGGCCAACACGAAAAACCCGGTCGACGTGATCGGCGATGCCCGGGCCGACCGCTACATGGCGGCCATGGAAAGCGTGCTGGCCGACCCCAACGTCGACCAGATGCTGGTGATCCTCACCCCCCAGTCGATGACCGATATCGATGCCATCGCCGAGGGGGTCTGCCAGATCCACCAGAAGGCCGTCAAGCCGATCGCTTGCGCATTCATGGGCGCCGCCGATGTCGCCTCGGGCATCCATCGCCTGCAAAAGGATCATATCCCCCACTACATCCTGCCCGAATGGGCCTGCCGGGCCATGGCCGACGTGAGCTGGATCCGCCAATGGCGGGCCGGCAAGCTCGACCAACCCGAGCGGCCCGTCGAAGACCGCCAACCCGCCGCCGCCATCCTCGAACAGGCCCGTGCCGGTTACCTGCCCGAAGACCTGGCCCTGGATGCCCTGGCGGCCTACGGCCTGCCCGTGCCCCCCCGCCGGCTCTGCCAAACCGCCGATCAAGCCGTGGCGTTTGCCGACGAAATCGGCTACCCCGTGGTGCTGCGCGCGGTCAGCCCCCAAATCGTGCACAAGTCGGAGGCCAAGGCGTTGGCCCTGAACCTTGCCTGCGCCGACGACGTCCGAAAAGCGTACGACCGGCTCCTGGCCGATGTGGCCCGGGCCGTGCCCGAGGCCGAAGTCCGCGGCGTGCTGGTTCGCTCGATGATCCCCCCGGGGCATGAAGTGATCGTCGGAGCCAAACGCGACCCCGCCTTCGGGCCGGTGCTGATGTTCGGTCTGGGCGGCATCCATGTCGAGTTGTTCGGCGACGTCACCTTCGCGCTGGCCCCCATCGGCCGCACCGGCGCGGCCCGAATGATCGGCCGGGTCAAGGCGTCCCGCCTGCTCGAGGGACATCGCGGCAGCGAGCCGGCCGATCTCGAAGCCATTAAGACCTCGTTGGTCCGTCTGGGGCAGTTCGTTACCGATTTCGAGCGTGTTGTCGAGTTGGACGTCAATCCCTTGATCGTCGGCCCCGGCGCCATGGGTCACGCCGTCGCCGATGTGCGAATCCGATTGAAGGAGGAATCATTATGACCAGGGACGAAATCGAGAAACGAGTGCGCCAAGTCATCTGCCGCGTCCTGGATGTCGACGACGACATGATCGAGCCCGAAAGCCACTTCGTCTTCGACCTCGGCGCCGAAAGCACCCAGTCGGTCGAGTTGGTCGCCGCCTTCGAAGGCGAGTTCGACATCGAAATGGACGAAGACGCCGCCCTCAACGTGAAAACCGTGGGCGACGCGGTCGACTTCATTTCGGGCTACGTCAAGTAGTCAGCGAACAGCAAAAAACACCCCGGATGGGGGGTGGCTTCCTGGGCGCAGCGACGGGCGCGGGTTCCGGGTCCCACCACGCCCTTCCTACCTCGGGCGTGCCACCCGATCCGGCAGCCTGAAACCCGGAGGTGGGGCACGCTTTCAACGCGCCCACAACCCAAAGGCACGTTGGAAACGTGCCCCACAACACGCGCGCAGAAGCTGCGAACCGAGACTTCAGGGTTCAGGTAACCTGATCCGAAGCGTCCTCGAGCGGATCGATTTCGTCGAGGTCCGGCCCGCCCAAGGCCGACAGCGAAACGATGTACTCGAAGCCGTCCTCACCGCACCGTTCGCTGAGCGTCGTTATGATGGCGTGGCAGCGGCTTGGGCTGTCGTGCGGACCGGAAATGAACAGCGGCTTGCCTTCCTTGCCGTAGACGAACTTCTCGGTGCATGCCCCCGCGTCGACGTCGCCGAAGATGAGCCGGGCCCTCGGATAGTCGCGATGGGGCGCGAGGCCCAGCCGGCCGGCGTACTCGACGGCGCCTTCGACCAGTTTCCTCGCCGTTTCGGGCTCGAGATCGACCATCTCGTACTTGCCCGGCAGCTTGCCGTAGATCCGCTTTTCGTAGACGGCTCGCGGCACGACGTCGAAGAACGCGTCCTTGACGCCGAGGCAGTACATATCCACCAGAAACATGGCGAACGCCACGTTGCCGCTCTTCAGTTCGCGGCTCACCAACACGCTCGAGACGCCTTCCTCCCACAGCGCGTCCGTCGTGCAGCAGTGCAGGATGGGCGCGGTCGCCGATCGCTTGATGCGAGCGGCCCGGTCGCGCGGATTTCGCTCGGCAAGTGCCCTCTGCTTTTCCTTTTGCTTGGCCTTGCGCCGTTCGAGCTTCTTCTGCCGTTTGCGTGGGTCCAGTGCCATGATGAACATCCTTGCGGTTGACGTCGAAAACGAGCCGGCCGAGCAGGGTCCCGGCCGGCCTGAGTGGAACAAGCTCCCCGGTTCTCCCTGGTCGATCCGGCGTCGACGCGGCACGCCGATCGTCACGCCTCCTCGACGACGTCGAACCCCATCAGCACGCCCGGGTTCGTGTTCCTGGGCGGCGCCCGACGCTTGCCTCGCCGCGGGATCGTGCGTTGCTCCACCCCGCACGACTACGGTTATGACACCCGCGACCGGCGAGGTCAATTGCCGGAGGGGCCCTTTCCGTGACGGCTTTCGAGGTAGGGCGCGAAACCGAAGAGCTTGCGAATGGCCGCGTCGGCCTCGCCGAACGGGCGCACCCGGGGGGCGGCCAGGCGGTCGCTGTCCGGCGCGGCCAGTTCCGTGTTGCGGCGTCGGAGCGCCGCCAAGGCGTCGCGCAGCACGTCGGCCTCCGTGGCGTAACGGCCCGTGGCCATGAGTTGCCGGATTTGTTCTCGGACGTCGAACGGAAGCTCGCAAACCATCGCAAGGAACCTCCGAGCCAAGAGAAGGACGAACTACCGATCATTCTATCCGACCCGCCCGACGCTTGGCAAATCATCGTTGACCCAGGATGGGCAGTTCCGACGCCTCGCGCTCGGTTCTGGCCGACAGGGCGGCGGTGGGGCAGGCGGCGATGCACTCCGCGGCGACCTTGCTGAGGGCCTCTTCCATCGAGCGGTCGAAGGGAACGCCCACGCGCACGTCGAAACCGCGGCCCACGAAGGTCAATCCCAACGGCTCTTGGGCCCGCGCGGCGATCTCGATGCACAAGCCGCAGTTGATGCACTTGCCCGGTTCGTAGATCACCAGGGAGTGTTGGGCCAACTGCTCGAAGGCCGCGCGTTGGCCCCGGAACCGGTTGGGATCGGCGCCGTACTGGGCCGCGTAGCGTTTGAGGCGGCAAGCGGCCAGTCCGCGGCAGTCGCAGTGCAGGCAGCGGGCGGCCTGCTCGACGGCCCGTTCGAGGGAGAAGGCTTGGCCGGCGGCGGGGTCTTCGCGCGGGGCCCGGCCCGCCCCGGCCAGAAACTCGGCCAGCTCGTCGCCGGAGACGCGGCCCATGCGCACCGAGAACAGCTCGGGCGGGCCCGTGACCGGTTCGCCGGCGAGATACTGGTCGATGGCCGCGGCGGCCTCTTTTCCGTCGGCCACGCTCCGCACGACCAGTCCCTTGGTGCGGATGGCGTTTCCCGCGGCGAACACGCCGTCGCGATGGGTGCGGAACGTCTTCTTTTCGACCGCGATGCCGCGCGGCGCCGCCTTGAGGCCCCAACGCTCGACCCGATCCTTGTCGACCGCTCCGCAGGCGATCAGCACGGCGTCGAACTCGTTGCGCAGGTCGTCCAGCGAAACGTGGGCGCCCAGGGCGGTGCCCGAGCGGAATTCGATGCCCAGGGCCAAAATGAGGTCGATCTCGCCGCGCAGAACCCGTTCGGGCACCTGGTCGGGGCCCTCGCCGATCTGGCTTCGCAGGCGTCCGCCGGGCTCGGCGTTTTCGTCGAGCAGCGCGACGGCGTGGCCCTGGCGGGCGAGGTGGAACGCGGCGGCCAGGCCGGTGGGGCCGGCCCCGACCACGGCGACGCACTTGCCGCTCGACGGCTGGCATTCGGGCACGTAGGGTTCGTCGGAGGCCAGGTCGACGTCGGCCACATAGCGTTTCAGTTGGCATACGGCCACGGGCCCGTCGGCCCCGCCCCGGCGGCAGCCCTTCTCGCACGGCTTGGGGCAAACTCGGCCAAGCACCGCGGGAAGGGCGATGTCGCGTTTCACCGTGACGATCGCGTCGCGCAGGTTCTCCTCGCCGATCTGGCGGAGCATCAGCGGGATGTCCATGTGGGCGGGGCACAGAAAGTGGCACGGGGCCAGGCAGTCGCCCACGTGATCGCTCAGAAGCAGCTCCAGGGCCGTCTTGCGGACTTGGTACACCTCATCCGTCTCGCTCTCGATCTCCATGCCGTCGACCGCCAGAGTCGCGCAGGAAGGCACGAGCCGCCCCGTGTTGCGCACCTTCACCATGCACACCAGGCACGACGTCGAGGGCTTGTATCCCTCGAGGTAACAGAGCGTGGGCACGTCGATGTCGAGCTTTCTGGCGGCGTCGAGGATCGTGGCGCCGGGTGGGAGTTCGACGGGGCGGCCGTCAATGGTGAGCTTGGGCATGGGAAGCGGGGGATGGAGGAAGGAAGATTGAAGAAGGAAGATTGGAGATTGAAGATCGCGATGCGTTGGTTTATTCGACGATCACGGCGCCGGTGGGGCAGACGTCGCGGCAGGTGTCGCAGCGGGTGCAGGCTTCGTCGTCGATCGTGTGGCGCCGGTAGGGAGTCATGGGGATGGCGTCGGCCGGGCAGTGCTGGGCGCAGAGCGTGCAGCCGATGCACTGATCGGTGATCTTGTAGGCGATCAGGTCCTGGCACTTGCCGGCGGGGCAGCGACCCTCGAGGTGGGCCTCGTATTCGTCGCGGAAATAGCGGAGCGTCGAGAGCACCGGGTTGGGCGCCGTCTTGCCCAGCCCGCAGATGCTCGCCGCGCTGACCATGCCGGCGAGTTCCTCGAGTTCCTCGAGGTCGCCGGCCTTGCCCCGGCCCGCGCAGATGCGATCCATGATGTCGAGCATGCGCCGGGTGCCCACGCGGCAGAAGGTGCACTTGCCGCACGACTGATCCTGGGTGAAGCGGAGGAAGTAGCGGGCGATGTCGACCATGCAGTCGGAATCGTCGAGCACGACGAGCCCGCCCGACCCCATAATGGCCCCCACGTCGGCCAGGGCCTCGTAGTCGACGGGCGTGTCGGCCAGTTCGGCCGGCACGCAGCCGCCCGAGGGTCCACCGACCTGGACGGCCTTGAATCGCTTTGCGCCGGCCACGCCGCCGCCGATCTCCTCGACGATCTGGCGGAGGGTGATGCCCATGGGCACCTCGATGAGCCCGCCGCGCGCGACCTTGCCCGCCAGGGCGAAGACCTTGGTTCCCTTGCTCTTATCCGTGCCGAGTGCGGCGAAGGCCGCGGCGCCGTGGCGGAGGATCCACGGGACCAGGGCGTAGGTCTCGACGTTGTTGACCAGGGTCGGCCTGGCCCAGAGCCCGTTCTCGGCGGGATAGGGTGGGCGCAGTCGCGGCATTCCCCGCTGACCCTCGATCGAGTTCAGCAGGGCGGTCTCTTCGCCGCAGACGAACGCCCCGGCTCCCTCCTTGATGGCCAGGTGCAGGCGGAAGCCGCTTCCCATCACCGAGTCGCCCAGCAGCCCCCGCTCGACGCACTGGGCGAGGGCGTCGCGAATGCGGCGGACGGCCAGGGGATATTCGGCCCGGATGTAGAAGAATCCCTCGTGGGCGCCGACGGCCCGGGCCGCGATCGCCATGCCTTCGATGATGCGGTAGGGAAACGACTCGAGAAGCATCCGGTCCATGAAGGCCCCGGGGTCGCCCTCGTCGCCGTTGCAGATGATGTACTTCCGGTCGCCGGCGGCCGCCCGCACCTTCGACCACTTCATGCCCGTCGGAAACCCCGCGCCGCCCCGGCCCCGCAGACCGCTGGCCTGCACCTCGGCCACGATCTGCTCGGGCGACGGCTCGTGGGCGCATCGCTTGAGGGCCTCGAAGCCGCCGTGGCGCAGGTATTCGTCGAGGTCGACCGGATCGATCTGGCCGCAATACTCGGTGGCCAGATGCCGCTGCCTGCCCAGGAAGGCGCACACCGGGCCGTCGCGAACGTCGATCGCGTGCCGGGCGGGTCGGTCGCCCACCTCGTCGGTCAGCAGCCGGTCGAGCCACCGCGCGACCTTGCGCCCGATCCGCCGGGCCATGCCCTTGGGCTGGAAATGGTCGAGCACCACCGCGCCGACGTCCTCGGCGTTCATCTTGGCGAACAGGTGCGAGGTGCCGCCGGGCGGAACGATCTCGACCAGGGGCGTCTGGTGGCACATCCCCACGCAGCCGACCCGCTTGACCACGGCCGGGGCACCGGTCTCGGCGAGCACCTCGCGAATCGCCTCGTGCACCAGTCCGCTGCCCTGGGCCACGCAGCACGATCCGAGGCCGATGCGGATCTCGCCCACGTCGCCGCGCGGGGGCGTCGGGGCGGGCGGCGCCTTCGGCGCGCCGTTCTTCGACTTCTCGAGGAAGTCGGACAGCACCTCGGGCACCATCGAGGGGGTGAGCCGGCCGTAGGTCATGTCGTCGATCTGGATGACCGGGGCCAGGGTGCAGCAGCCCAGGCAAGCGACCTTCTGGACCGTGAACAGGCCGTCGGCGTCGGTGTCGTCGCCGTCGGCCAGGCCGAGGCGGTTTTCGAGGGCGTCCTGGATCAGGCCGGCGCCCTTGACGTGGCAGGCCGTGCCGTGGCAGACGTGGATGACGTGCCGTCCGACGGGGCGGTGGCGGAACTGCGTGTAGAACGTCGAGACGCCCGTGATCGCGGCCGGGGTGATCTCGCTCTGGCTGCAAACCCGCTCGAGGGCCTCGCGCGGCAGGTAGCGATAGTGCTCCTGGATCGCCTGGAGGATGGCGATCACGTTCTCGGGGCCGCGTCCCAACCTCTGGACGGCCTGGTCGACGAACGTGAGATCGAGGTCGGTGCTCATGGAAAGTCCGGCGCGTGTAGGAATCATACTCCGCTACTTCTCTCCCAGGCAAAACAGGTGCTGCCGGCCGCGGATGTAAATGCGCCCGTCCTGGAACGCCGGGCAGGTGAAACACTCTTCACCCAAGTCGTTTTCGGCGACCACGTTGCCTTCTTCCTCGCCCGGCTCGATGATCCAACACTTGCCTTCGTCGCCGAAGAGGTAGACTCTTCCGCCGGCCCACCCCGGCGACGAGGTGAAGCTCGAGTCGAAGTCGGCCTCCCAGAGCAACTCGCCGCTCTGGCGGTCGAGGCAGGTCAACGTGCCCCAACTGGCCACCAGAAACACGTGGTCGGGGGTGGCCAGGGGGCTCGACGTGTCGGGCAGGCCGTCCAGCGCGGTCCAGACCACGTGCGAGTCGGTCACGTCGCCCTCGCCGTCGACGCGCAGGGCGGTGCCCTCGGAGTATTCGCAGGCGACGTAGACGACGCCGTCGCGAAAGACCGGCGAGGGGCCGATCTCGCCGCCGAGGACGTCGGCCCGCCAGATCACCGACCCGTCGGCCGGATCGTGGGCGATCAACGTGGGGTCGCCGCAAGCGATGAACTGGGCTCGTCCCTCGTGCTCGATCACGATGGGGCTCGCCCACGAGACCGCGCTGGCCCGGGGCACCTCGTAGACCGTCTCGCCCGTGGCCGCATCGAGCGCCAGGAGCTTCGACTTTTCGTCGCGGGCGCGGGTTCCCTGGTCGAACTGAAGCAGGACGAGGTTGCGATGGATGATCGGCGAGATGGAATGGCCGTAATGATTCTCGGGGATGCCGAGGCTGCGGGCCCAGAGCAGCTTGCCCGAGAAATCGAAGGCGGCCACGTCGCCGTTGGCGAACCAGGCGACGACCCGCCGGCCGTCGGTGGCCGTGGTCGGGGCGGCATAGCCCGTCTGCTCGTTGATCGTCCTGGGATCGGGTCGTTCGAGCGTTTTCGTGGGCACGTCTTGTTCCCAGAGGAGCTTTCCGCTGTCGGCGTCGAAACAGTAGACCTGGCGGCGCATCTCGTCGGCCCCGGAGAGGAACACGCGATCGTCCCAGACCACGGGCGAGTTGACGCCGGGCAGGGGGACGGGGGTCTTCCACAGCACGCCTTCGCCCGAGTCGCCGTCCCACGCGGTGGGAACGTGGTCGTAGGCCGACACGCCGGAGCCCTCCGGCCCGCGAAAACGGGGCCAATACTTGGCGACCTCCTCGTCGGACGCACCCGCCTCGGGGGCTTTTTCGCCCGGCTGATCGGCTCGGGCCGCCGCCGCGCCGGGCTCGGGGGGCGGAGCCGAGGCCAATTCGACCTCGTCGCGGCGGGCCAGGGCCACGGCCGCGACCACGAGAACCGCGCCCAGCACGGCAACCGACCATCGGGCCGCGCGGTTCGCCGGCGTCTCGCGGTCGTGGGGGCCGGTCGCGGGCTCGGGCATGGGCAACTTGCGGCGGAGCACGGCAGCCGACTTGCCCGCCACGAGCGCCACGACCACGCCGCCCAGCAACAGCCACGCGCCGGCCGCCGTGAACCGGCGCTGGCGAAAGTACTCGTGGCGCAACTCCAGGTCGAGCATGCGAACCTGCTCGCGGAGCGCCTCGCGGTCGGGCGATTCGGCCAGGCGGGCACGTAAGGCCAGGTACTCGGGGGCCTCCAAGGGATCGTCGGCCTTGCGCCGCGTGAAGTCGACCAGCAGCAACAGGGCAACCGCCGCCGAGAAGATGGCGGCCACGATCGCGCTGCGCGCGGCGATCAGGTATCCCACGTCGGTCCAGGTCGATTTCATCGCGCCCGATTCGCGGGGAGAAAGGGTCGTCGAGGTCATGGCATCTCCGCGGCAGGGTTGGAGTTCACGACGGCTTGGTCACGGCGGCGACATCTTCGATCAATCCGAGCCGGACCTGCTCTCCGGGGCAATACCAGAAGCACCGCGCGCACGAGACGCAGCTTCCCCGGTCGGGTTGATAGTCGATGCGGCGGCGGCGGATCGTCAGGTGGATCAGCTTGAAGCCGATCACCAGCCCCACCCAGGCTCCCAGCCAGCCTCCGCCCACGGCAAAGGTGGCGCGCAGGGCGCCGGCCTCGGCGTAGAGCGACTCGATCGACTGGCCGGTCTGGCGGAAGGCGTCGCTCTGGTCGACCGTCCCCTCGACGCGGTCGTTCTCCTCGAGCCACACGCGCTCGGCGAGACTGACCGTGGGATTCAGCCGCGAGAGCGGGGCGCCCAGGTGCCTGCCCAGCCACGCGCCCAGCACGACGAGCACGGGCAGCAGCAGCAACAGCCCGGCCAGGCGGCGCCGTCCTCGGGCCCGCTCGGCGGCCGGCTGATCGACCGTGGGCGCGCGAATCGCGCCGTAGGGGCAGGCATCCTCGCACAATCGGCACTGGATGCACTCCTCGGGCGGGATCCTCACGTGCCACTTCGACAGGCGCGAGAGCCATCGCAGCACCACGCCGTAGGGGCACAAGTACCGGCAGTAGGGCCGCCCCACGAACACGCCGATCACCAGGAAACACAGCCCCAGCACCATCATGTTCGCGTTCGCCCCAAGACGGAAAAACCCCACGAACGGATCGTACTCGCAGATGACGAACGCCGTGCTCGTCGCCGCGTAGAGGATCGCCAGCCCCAGGTACACGTAGGCCAACAGGCCCAAGGCGTGCTCGAGCCAGGCGGGCACCTTGACCGGCCGAACGGCGACCAACTCCTGCACCGCCCCCAACGGGCATACCGCCGCGCAAAAGGTCCGCCCGAAAAACAGCGTGAACACCAGCGGCAGCGCGAAAAAGACCACGATCGACCAAGTGACCGCGTACGAGGGGTCGAAGGCGGCCAGCGTGACGTTCTGGATCGAGCCGATGGCGCACACGCAGCCTTTGCGCCAGAACCCGAACCAGGCGACCGAGGCGATCGCGAGCACGAACAGCCCGCGCCGTGAGCGCCGGACCAGCGCCAGGTAGGTTGCCAGGCACAAGGCGACGGCCAGGGCGGCCGCGTCGAGGTACTCCAGCGCGAGCGATCGGGGAGCGGCCTGCTGGTCCTTCTCGGCCCAGTCGGGGGGCGCGTAGTCGGGGATCTCGGGCCGGGAAAGCAGTTCCTGGCCCGACGCGCCCGCGGCCGTCGCGGCCAGCAGGAACAGGGCAGCCAATCGCCAGAGCAGCTTCGTCATGCGTCGCCGGCCTTCCTCATGAGAATCTCCCGCGCCTTGCGTTTGAGCAGATAGGGTTCGTCGGCCGGCACCCGGCGGAACGCCTGGGTCGGGCAGGCCACGGCGATCGCGCACTGGTTGCAGTGGACGCACCGGTCGTGCCGCACCTGCAAGTAGAGCGACCCGTTCATCATGGCGCAGCCCTTGACGCACTTGCCGCACCCGATGCACAGCGGTTCGTCGATGAAATACTCGTAGCGCGGCGCGCCGGCCTGGTCGGCGATGAACCGCCTCTCGATCGCGCCGGTCGGGCAAAGCTGGTTCTCGGCCGCCGTGCTCCGCTCGAAGTGCCCCAGATCGAAATACCCCGGGCAGGGATCGCACATCGCGCACATCGGGTAGAACTGCACGGCCTTGACGGCCGACTCGTCGAGCACGCAGTAGGTCGCGCAGTTGCCGCAGGCCATGCACTCGTCGGGATCGATCTGCCAGACGAGATCGTCGTGCCGCCCCTTGCGCGACGCGACGGCCGCGGCCGTCCCGCCGATCGCAATCGCCCCGAGAACGCGAAGCCCGTCGCCCACGAAGCCCCGCCGATCGGTCTTCTTCTGAGAATCCGTCATTCGTCTACCTCGCATCGTCGTCGCGTGGCGGCAAGCCCGTTGCCGCGTCGCAGTGCGCCCGCCGCGGACAGCCCCGGCAGGTCGTCGACCCGGCCAAACCGGCCGGGCAAGAGGCCGTTCCCCGTCGAGCGATCAGCGCGGCCGACAGCCCGCCGAGTCCGCCCAACACGGCGTAGCGCGCCAGGCCGCGGAACATCTCGCGCCGGTCGTGCCGGTCTTCACGAAGAGGGCTCACTGGCGAGTCTCCGAATCCGTCGGTTTGGGTTGAAACACGCGCACGTTCCCGCCTCGAGGATCGAGAACGAGAACGCGCCCCTGGCTGTCGGCAGCCACGTCGACTGCCTTGTACTCGTGATCGAATCGCTCCTCCGGCTTGCGAGGGGCCGTATCCAACTGCTCGGGGCCGGCCACGACGCAGTCGAACTGCCCGTTGGCTCCGTAGACCTTGACCCGCAACAGGCCCTTCTCGGCCGTCACGAACCGCCCGTCGGGCAGGATGGTGAAATGGGCCGGATTGCAGCAGCCGAAAAACCCTTCGATGCCCGACGCCCGATCGCCCCAGAACAGGTCGAGCCGGCCCTCGAACGTGTACCCTTCGAGGCGGAGCACGCCGGGATTGACCACCCAGAGCACGTCGTCGGGCCCGACCGCCACGTCGAAGAAGGGGCTGGGAATGACGAATCCGCGAATGCCGTGCGCTTCGTCGCGGTCGCCGATCCGCCCCACCAGCTCGCCTGACGCGTCGTAGCGGAGCACCACGCGGTTGGCGCAATCGGCCACGAACACGTCGCCCTCCGCCAGGGCGATCGAGGTCACTTGGGGGGCGGGCCCGGGAAGCGGCCACGCGTCGAGCCGTTCGTGGCTTTCGGGAGCCAGCACCTCGACCGCGGCGCCCACGGCCAGATACACGCGCCCGGGAAAGGCGTGTCCGACGTGGCCGACGGCGAGGGCCGAGGGCGAACCCTCGAGCGTCTTCTCCGAGACGAGCGCGCCGTCGGGGGCAAACACGCGAAGCCCGCGCCCGCCGGCCACGTAGATGCGGTCGCCGGGCCCCACGGCGACGCCCCGGGCGTCGTCGAGGTTCGTGGGGATGACCGTCGTCTCTTCGTATCCGACGAGCGAGGGATCGATCCGCGCGTGCTCGTCGATGGCGTACTCGAACGCCTCGCCCAGCCCGCTACCGCCTTGGCCCGACCGGTCGAGCTGCCAGAGGGCCAGACCGGCGACCGCGACCGCCACGAGCACGACGGTGACGATCCAGAAGTTCGGCGAAATGACGGCGGGGCGTTGGTCCATGAGGCGAAAACCTTGGGTCGTTGCGCGCGTCGTTGCGGGCGGGATCACTTCTCTGCGACGTCGAGGCACGCCATTCGCGTCAGGTCGCGAACGAAAAGCCGGCCCTCGACCAGGGCCATGGGTCCCCAGGCATCGTGCCCGTCGTCGAAGACCTGGAACTTGTCCAGCGGCTTGTACGCCTCGACGCTCGCCTCGGCCAGAGTGAGCAGGCCGCGGCTGTCCATGGCGAAGATCAGGCCGTCGGCGATCAGGTACGGCCCGCGCTCGAACTTGTCGGTCCCGCTGTTCCAGACCTCGTTGCCTTCGAGGTCGAGACAAACGAGTTGGTTTCCCCCGGCCTTCGTGCGCGCGCCGAACAGATGACCCTCGTAGAGGATCGGCGTATGCTGCTCGGCCTCGAATCGTTCGGGCGCCAGGCGAAAGAGGGGCTGAGCCGCTACGGCGCCCCCGCCGGCGTCGAACTGCATCATCAGGCTGCCGGCCGCGTAGCCCGCGCAGAAGAACACGCGGCGCTCGTCGACGACCACGGGCGTGGGGCAGGTGGCCATGGTGCCGGCCCACTCGGTCGAGTCCCAGAGGATCGAGCCGTCGTCGGCCGCCACGGCGGCCACGCCGCGGGAGCCGCAATACAGGTAGGCGCGGCGGCCCGCAAGCTCCATGATGGCGATCGACGAGTGGGTCATCTCCCAGTTCGAGACCTTCTTGCTCTCCCAGACGACGTCGCCCGACTCGAGATCGACGGCGATCATGAACGACGTGCCCGACGGGGCCAAAATCACCCGGCCCTGGTCGATCAGCGGACACTGTCCCGCGTACCATTGGGGCACGGTGGCCTGGTATTGGGCGGCCAGATCGATGATCCAGCGGCACTCGCCCGATTGCGTGTCCCAGCAGGCCACGTGGCATTTCGGGCCCAGCGAGACGACGCGCCCGTCGGCCACGGCCGGCACGGTTCGCGACATGCCGTGCCACTCGACCAATTCGACCGGATAGGCGTTTCGCCAGATTTCCTTGCCGTCGTCGGGCGAGAGGCATCGCATCGTGTCGGCCTGGGCCTCGACGTCGTAGTCGAGCACGAAGAGCCGCCCGTCGGCCACGGCCGCGCCGGCGTGGCCCGGCCCCAGCTCGACCGTCCAGAGCACTTGGGGGCCGCGGTCGGGCCATTTTCGAGCCAGGGCAACGCTGCCGACGCCGATCCCGTCGCGGTTCGGCCCGCGAAAGCAGGGCCACGAGCCCGACGCGATGGCCTGCGACGGTCTTCCGTCGGAGAAGACCGGCTCGCCCGCCTCGGGCGGTGCGATCTCCGCCGACCCAAGCGCCCGGTCGCGCCCGTCCATGCCGGGTACGCGCAGGGGCGCGACATGCGGGGGGCGGGTGTTCATCCACGCGACGATCAAGAGGCCCCCCACGACCGCCAGGCCGCCGGGAACCAGGTTGCCAAGCCACGATGCGTTCATAGACTTCATCGTAGCCGATGCCCATGCCCGTGCCAACGCACTCCGGCCCCGGCGCATCGCGGGAAACGTCGCCTATCGAGTAACGTATCTTCCCTTCGAGACCGCTCATGAAATGCCGCGCCAAACCGTGGATTTTCGCGTGCTCCGCGCTGGCCGTGTTGGGCGCGGCATCGGCGAGCCGGGCCGATCCACGCATCTGGACCGACCGGACCGGCCGGTTGCAGGTCGAAGCCGAGGTGGTCACCCTCCAGATCGACCGGGTCTGGCTCCGCCGAACCGACGACGGCGAACTGTTCGACGTCCCGCTGTCGGCGCTCAGCCAGGCCGATCGCGACCACGTGGGCGGACTGCTGCGAGCGAAGGCCGCCGAACCGGCCGCCGAGGCTCCGCCCGGAAGAATCGCCTACGGCCGGCCTCGCGAGCTGGCCCGACTGGCCAATCGCGCCGTCGACGAGAGCAGCGGCCTGGCGTGTTCGCGACGCCAGCCCGGGTTGTTCTGGACGCACAACGACTCGGGCGACGACGCGCGACTGTACCTGTTCGACTCAGCCGGGCGCGACCTGGGCTGCTGCCTGCTGGCCGGCGTGACCGCGTGGGATTGGGAAGACGTGGCCTCGTTCACCTGGCAGGGCAAACCCTATCTGCTCGTGGGCGACACGGGCAACAACGGCCTGGCGGCCGACGTCCACATGCTGCATCTCGTCGAAGAGCCGCCCATCGACGCCCAGGGGCGCGTGGCGGTCGATCGGGTTCCCGTCGTCGAGACGATCTTCTACGGCTACGAAGACGACCACCGCGATTGCGAGGCCCTGGCCGTCGATCCCACCGATCGGACGATCCTGCTGGCCACGAAGCAGCTCGGCCTTCGGGGCTACGTCTACGCCCTGCCCTGGCCCGAGGTCGAAACCAAGAAGGCCCTCGTGGCCCGGCGGATCGCGTCGACTCCCGTTCCGCTCGTCACGGGCATGGACGTTTCACCCGATGGCCGGCGGGCGATCCTGGTCACCTACGGCGACGCCTTCGAGTACGAGCGCCGAGCGGATGAACCGTGGGCCGACGCCTTCTCCCGCACGCCCCGCAAGATCGCCATGCCCCTGCGCGTGCAGGGCGAGTCGATCTGCTACGGGCCCGACGGCAAGACGCTTTACCTGACCAGCGAGAAGACGCCCACGCCGCTCTGGGAAGTGCCCGTGGCGGAACCCGAACCCGCCCGTGGTTCCGAGCGCGACGGCCGCTCGCCGTAGGGCTCCCGGCTTGCGCGGCTGTGCTTGGGAGTCGTTCCGCCCGGTCTTCCGCGAAACCGAATCTGGCGCGCGCCTTCCGACGCCTCGCCGTAATGGCCGAGGTAGACGTCTCTCGTTTCGGGCGGGTAGACCGAATCGCCGTAGCTCCAGAGCACGCGGAAATCGCCCTCCTCCTGCCCGAACACGGCGCGCACGTGGTTGTGCGAGTATTTCGAGCCCGCGGTGACGTGCCGGGTGCGGGCCCACGTGGCGCCGCCGTCGGTCGACGTCCACTCGTCGATCTCGCCGCCGTCTTCGTGAGGTTGGGAGGGCGTCGTGGGGGCATACACGCGGAAATCGTCGTCGGCCAAGATCACCAGTGCCCCCCCGTCGTACATGTGGTCGCTCGTGGCCACGTCGGCCGTGCGCCATCCCTCCTCGGCGCGGCGGGCCAGTTTCCAGTTGCTTTCGTAGGTGGTCACGTCGGCGTCGATGAAGAGAATGCAGGGATTGCCCCGCGAGTCGAGTTGGATGTCCTTCAACCACACGCCGTGCTCGCCCGACTCGTAGACCTTATCGGCGGTCTCTTCGGCGATCGGCAGCGAGTAGCCGGTGCCGTCGCTGCGCTTCCACGTATGGCCGCCGTCGTCGGAACGGGCGTAGAACACGTCGTATCGCCGGCCCCAGAGATGTTTCGTGGCGACCTCCTCGGGCGTGCCTCCCCCGAGCTTCGACCAGGCGATATGCACCGCTCTCGGATACGGCCCGGTCGCGGCGATGCTCACCGCATAGATGGCCGCGTCGGCGAACCGGATCAGGTTGACCGTCGGCTGCCACGACGCGGCCCCGTCGAGCGACTTGCGAAAACACCAGCCGGGCGATTGACGGAAGGAGACGAAGACCTCGCCCCGCTTCAACTGCCACGGCTGGGGATAGGAGGTGCCCGGATCGTCAATCGCGGCCTTGGGTTCCCACTGCGACAGGTCGTAGGGCGATCGCGATTTGACCACGCGCGTCGGATGGCCGTGGGCGCCGAAGAAGACGTACAGGTATCCCTGCTCGTCGACCAGCAGAGTCGGGTTGCGGTGGGCGTCGCCGTCGGGGTTGGTTCCCAGCACGACCGGGGCGCCGAAGGTCTTGGACCGATGGTCGTAGGCGCAGATCGCGGGCGAGTTGTCGGGATTGCCGAAGACGAAGAAGGTCGTGCGCACCGGTCCGGCATAGACGGCGATCGGGCGATGCCACATGCAGTAGGTCGCCATCGGGCCCGAGTAGACGTACTTCTGCCCCGGGTAGGTGTTCGCCGTGCCGCAGCAGTACCACACTCCCTGGGACGGGCCCGCGAAGATGTCCTCGGCCGATGCCGGCTCCTGGCCGCGGCCGCACGATGCGGGCCGATGTACGGCCGCCGGCAACCCGATCAGGGCCAGAGCCAGAAAGCCGATCGAAGCGGTGGTCTTGGTCACGATCGATCCTCCGCTGAGTTCGAGCTTTGATAACGCTTCAGCCAACGGAAGTCGGTTCGGCCAGCATGCGCAGCACTTCGATCCCTCGCTCGATCGTTTCGTCGGGGGCCGCGTAGGAGATGCGAAAGTGGGTGTCGCGTCGGCCGAAGACGCTGCCGGGAATGATCAGCAGCCGGTGCTCGGTGATCGCCTTCTCGACGAACTCGGTGGCCGTGCCCCAGGGAGCCTTGGGAAAGGCATAAAACGCCCCGGCCGGACGCACCAACTCGTAGCGATCGGCCAGTCCCGCGACGATCCGGTCGCGCTTGCGCCGGTAGGCCTCGAAGTGGCTCGACATGTCGACGTCCATCGCCACGGCCCCGGCCCATTGGAACGGATGGGGGGCGCAGACGAAGCTGTACTGCTGGAACTTGATCATCTGCTGGATGACCGCCCGCGGCCCGTGGGCGAATCCCAGGCGCCAGCCGGGCATGCCCGCCGACTTGCTGAATCCGTCGACCACCAGCGTGCTCGGATTGAACTCGGCCGGCGAGACAAACGGCTCGTCGTAGCAGAAGTCGCGGTAGATCTCGTCGCTGATCAGGGCCACGTCGCGCCGGGCCGCCAACTCGGCCAGGCCGCGAATCTCGTCCCGGCTCGCCACCACGCCCGTCGGATTGCTGGGACTGTTGAACACGATCGCCTTGGTTCGCGGGCCGATCGCGTCGGCCACGCGGTCGAGGTCGATGCGGAAGTCGGGATAGGTGTCGATCGCCACGACCTTGCCCCCCACCACGCCGCTCAGGGCGTCGTACATCACGAAGCAGGGATCGAAGACGATCACCTCGTCGCCGGGATTCACGAGCACCAACAGGGCCAGCATCAGGCCGCCGCTGGTCCCGCACGTCACGAAAACCTCGCGGTCGTCGTGCCCGTACCGCCCGTCAATCGCGGCCTGAAGCTTCTCCCGCAACACGGGCATGCCCTGCGAGAGGGCGTAGCCGTTCTTGCGGCTCTCGATCGCGTCGATCGCCGCCCGGCGCACCTCGTCGGGCACGTCGAAGTCGGGCTGACCGATCGACAGATCGATCCGGTCGGTCAGCTTCGCTCCCAGCTCGAATACTCGACGGATGCCCGAGGCATCGAAACACCTGGTACGTTCGGCAATCCAACGTTCGGACATGGCAGATCGGCCCTCACCCCCGGCCCCTCTCCCGCGAGCGGAAGAGGGGAGTTGTGAACCAGAGCGTTCCTGTTCTCGCGCGTGGGGCGATTCTAACCCGCCGCCGCCGCCCCGTCGAGCACCTCCGACAGAGGACGGTCGCTGCGACTGAGAATCTGCAACACCCAGGTCAGGGTGCGCAGGCCGTCGGGCGCAACGTGACCGTCGGGCGACCGATACCAGATGTGTCCGCCGGGTCCGGCGCCGACCGGCGCGTCGCGGTCGCGCATCGAGCGGTACGTGGCGGCCCGGGTCCCTTCGCTGCCAAGCGTGGGCTTGCGCGCGGCGACCCCATGTGTCGGGTCACTGCGAGCACGTGCAAATGGGTCCGTCGCAAGCCCAAGATGTGCGGCTACGACGTCAAACACCCTCTCTGGGGGAATCGGCTTCCCCCGCTCATCCCAGAACCGACAGATCTCGCCGTCGTCGCGGAGGGCCACGCCAAAATGGGCGCAATCGACCTTCACCTGTTCGCCAAGCTGATCGGGCCGGACCCGGCAGCGGCGCACCTCGCAGGCCACCTCGCCCGCCAGTCGCCTCACGTACCGTGCAATCGGAGGGCATGTCGTGCTCACAACGAACCGCAGGGGACGCAGGGCGTGGTAGTAGGTGGCCAACTCGGCCAGATAGGGTGCCTCGGCCGGAAACCGCCGCGACGGCCCGTATTTTCGCACGGGACGGCTCACGCCGCGCTCGAACATCCGGCGGACTTCGTCCAGGCCGTCGCCCTCCGAAAGGGGCCTGGCGTGCTCGGCCCAAAACTTCAGACCGACGCGATGCACCAAGCCGGTCGGATTCCCGACGAAAATGCCCCCCTGGGCCGACAGACCTTGGATCGCCCGAGCCAGGCAGGGGGCCGAGGCCGGCTCGATCTCGACGACCTCGCAGCCAGCCCAGCGAAGTCCGTCGGCTACCGCGGCGAGCAGTTCGACGACGAGCGGTCGGGCGTCGGCGGAGACCACCACTCGAGGCGGCCCCGTCCGGCGCGCCCCAAGCCGCCGCAGGCAGACCCCCGCCGCGCCGGCCAAACGGTTGGCGGCCTTGGCGTCGATGTCGTTCCGATAAACACCGTCGACCCCCTCGGCCGTGAACCACGGCGCGACTTGCGCCCGGCGCGAGGCTTCGGCCAACCGCTTGTCCCGTCGCGGCGTTATCGAGCCCGTCTCGTGCCGGTGCGGGCACCGGCGACAAGCCGGATAGAACGCCGCCAGCCTGCCCAAGTGCACGGACCGGCTGATCGGGGCATGCTCGCCCGGACAGTGGTACGCGAATTGCTCGTCGCTTCGCCGAATCACGTGGCACGACCGTGGGAGGACAGGTGGGAGGCCCGCCTTTGTAGGCCGTCGGGGCCGTTCGGGTCAAGACGGACTTGCTGGGGTTCTGTCCCGCCTTCCCGCCACAGGTGGCGAAGCGGCTTAAGACGCACGACCCGGCCAACCGCAACCCGAAGCAGTGCAATATCCACGTGTGAGGGGGGCTAATGCCGCTCGGGCTGGCCCGGTTCGGGGCAGTAGGATGCGCAGCATTGGGGAGTCTCCCACAGCCGGACCTCGACCACCGCGATTCCGCGCTCCCGGGCGACCCGGTAGATGAGCCGGGCAAGGTTCTCGGCCGTGGGATTGACGTCCATCACGAACAGCGGCTCGCCCGCCTCCCGCAGCAGGGGAACCAGCGGGTCGTCGTGCCGCAGGAGCATCCGGTGGTCGAGGTGCTCGTCGATCCAGCGGCTGACCACCTGTTTGATTTCGCTGAAGTCGACGACCATCCCGCGGTGGTCCAGGTCCGACGCCTCGATGGTGATGACCGCCTTGCCGTTGTGCCCGTGCAAATGGCGGCACTTGCCCTCGTACTCGAGCAAGCGGTGACCGTAGCAGAAATGGATCTCGCGGGAAACCTGGAACATCGCATCCTCGCACAAGCTGGGCAATAAAGCTCCCGCGGCTTCGAAACCGAGGTCAGGGGCGGGCAACGAGTGGGGCGGCATACGCGGTAGGGTCTTCGAGGCCGATCTGCCCGAAGGCGGCGTTGCGCTCGGCGCACTTGTTGCACCGGCCGCAATGGAGCCCGTCGACCGGGGCGATGCACGAAAAGGTGAGTTCCAGCGGCAGGCCGCGCCCCCGCTGGAGCACCTCGCGCTTGGTCAAATGGGCGAAAGGGCGCACAATGCGCAATCGGCCGCCGATCGAGCGGTTCAGGGCCGATTCGAAGTCGTCGAAGAACGCTTGCGTGGCATCCGGGAAGGGATTACCCGTCAGGATGCCCAGGGCCAACTCGTCGATTCGCTGCACGCGGCACCAGATTCCCGCCTTGATCGCCAACAGGGCATTGCGACCGGGCAGGTACACTGCGTCGTCGGGGGTAGCCGCGCCGGGAAAACCGTGCCCGGTCACGCTCCAATGTTCGCCGTACAAGTCGGCCAGCGGCAGGTCGAGCACTTTGACCGGGCAAAGCCGGGGAGAGGCCATTGCCTGCCGAAAACGCTCGATCGCCCGCAACTCGTCGGGCTCCCAGAACAGCCCCGAGCGAACGTAAAGGCAATGGACCGAACGACCTTCGCGCAACAACATCCCCAACAGGATCGAGCTGTCGAGTCCGCCACTCAGCAGCAACCCAACGGGGGGGGATAGATTGTCGATCACGAGGTTTCTGCCACTTTCAGGGGGGGGGCGAGGGTTCGGGGCAACGCCGCATTTTATGATGGTCGGTGGGGCCGGAGAAGTGCGCCGGACGAGTTTTTGTGCCGGCCCGCGAATGGGAGCCCCAAATCCTCCCCCGCACGTTGTGCATCCCACGGGCACATCAAGGTTCCGGTGACCCGACGGGTCCACGGCACGAACGAGGGGGTCGCCAACGGCTTTTTGTGTTGTTCCGCTACCGTTCGGGCTAGGGGAGCTGGTCTTGCGTGGGGCGGGGTGCGTCGGTAAACTCGCCCGCCTTTCCCTAGGGGGTGTTTTTTGTTGCATTGGAGGTCGGGGTGCTTAGAATGAATGGTAGGTTCCCGGCTTCCTGAGTTCTTCCACCGACAGGGAGCGTCATGAGAATCGCGGTGTTGGGAGCCTTGGTAGGTGCAGGTCTGGTGATCGCGGCAATGGGCCCGGCCCGTTACGGAGGCGAGGCCTTGGCCCAACGGGCGGACCCTTACGCCTCAGCGACGCGGACCGCGGAGTTGGTTGCCTTGTCGGCGACGGTGGGCGATAAGTACCAGCAAATCACGGTCATCGACCCGAAGCTCCGGGTCATGAGCGTGTACCGGGTCGATCTGGCGTCGGGCTCCGTGGAGCTTCGTTGTGTCCGGAACATTCACTGGGACCTGCAGATGGATTACTACAACGGGAACGGGCTCTCGCCGCAAGAGATCCGTTTGATGCTCGAACCGAGGTAACCGACGGGAGCACACGGCCGCGACGGCCCCA